>Ga0114999_10000547_pt1 | contig 55775 bp, 62 predicted proteins | sample ArcticOcean_MG_C_3_FD_89820 | JGI IMG/M metagenome (GOLD analysis project Ga0114999, IMG submission 89820) | Marine microbial communities from western Arctic Ocean - ArcticOcean_MG_CB8_126 | ecosystem: Environmental > Aquatic > Marine > Oceanic | place: Arctic Ocean: Canada Basin | collected...
CAACGTCTTCTACATGAACAAGATTGCTGTGGGCCCCGACGCCGTAGGCGCCATCGATATCAACGCCAGTGTGACCGAGAACCTTGAGAAGGTGGCCAAGGCCAAGGGCCGCAAGGTGAAGAACCTCACGGTGGTTGTGCTGGAGAGGCCTCGACACAAAGAAATCATGGACGAGATCAGGGCTGCGGGCGCACGCATCAAGCTCATTACGGACGGCGACATCGTCGGCGGTATCCAGGCGGCGCTGCCGGGACAGGGCGTGGATATGCTGTTCGGCATCGGCGGCTCCCCCGAGGCTGTGCTGACGGCAGCGGCCATCCGATGCATCGGCGGCGAGATTCTATGTAAGGCGTGGCCTCGCGATGAAGATGAAAAGAAGCAGGCCCTTGCTGATGGCGTCGATTTGGACAAGATTTACGATACCCGCGAACTGGTGGGTGGCGAGGACGTCTTCTTCTCCGCTACTGGAGCCAGCACGGGCGACTTCCTCAAAGGCGTTACGTTCGTGGACGGCGGCGCGCAGACCCAGTCGCTGGTGATGCGATCCCGCAGCGGGACAGTCCGTTGGATCGATTCCATCCATGACTTCGCTCGACTGGACAAAATCCGCTTCCAGGACTAGGCCCGACATATCGGGGCACCCAGGCTCCCTGATGGGGCTGGAATATAGTGAAACATAAAAAGAGGGCCGCATTAAGCGGCCCTCTTTTCTTTATTTCAACTCCATTGGGTAACCGTCAGGCACTTGGGTCCAGGGTTAAACCCTGGTGGCGGCCTGCTTCTCCATGTCCGGTGTGTACTTGCCCTGCTGGGCCGCGCTGGTCAGTGATGCTCGGTGGTTGAACGCTGCCTGGGCTGCGGGAACGTTCTCCACCTTGCCCAACCATGCCTTGAGCGGAGCGGCTTGAAGGCCTCGGCCGAACGAATAGCTGATCGTCCACGGCGCGCCAACCTTGGCGGCTTCCACGTTGATGGCGTTCAGGTTGAGTGTTGCCTCGTCGTCGCTCTGGCCGCCGGAGAGGAACACGATGCCCGGCATTGCGGCGGGGATGGTGCGCTTGAAGCAGTCGACGGTCATTTCGGCGACTACCTGGGCGTTGGCTCGGTTGGAGGCCGACGATGCGGAGACCACCATGTTGGGCTTCAGCAGCATCCCCTCGAGTGCGACGCCCTGTCGTTCGAGTTGGGCAAACACCTCAAGTAAGACCGACTTGGTGGCGGCGTAGCACGTTTCAATGCTGTGGTCGCCTTCCATGAACACCTCGGGCTCCACGATAGGAACGATGCCCGCCTGTTGGCAGAGGGCTGCGTACCTCGCGAGGGCGTGAGCGTTCACATCGATGCAGTATGCCGAGGGTGCACCCTCTCCGATGTTGAAGAGCGCCCGCCACTTGGCGAACCCTGCGCCTAGGGATGCGTACTCATCGAGTCGCGCAGCCAGACCGTCAAGGCCTTCTGTGACCAGCTCGTTCGGAGCGCCTGCGAGGGGTTGGGTGCCCTTGTCCACCTTGATGCCGGGAATAATGCCACGGTCGGATAGCACCTTCACCATGGGGGTGCCATTGGCAGCATCTTGTCGAATTGTCTCGTCGTAGAGGATGACGCCGCTGATGTAGGCGTCCACGCCATCGGTGCGGAAGAGCATCTCGCGGTAATCTCGACGCTTGTCGTCCGTGCTCTCCGTGTTGATGGAATCAAATCGGCGTTTGATGGTGCCGGAACTCTCGTCCGCGGCAAGAATACCCTTCCCCGGTGTTACCAGGGCCTTGGCTATGCTGGAAAGTTTTGCGATGTCCATTTGTAGTCTCCTTCCGCGTTCCATGCGGCTGCGCAGATACCCTGCAAAAATGCACCTGCATGATACTCCTGCAAGACGAGTCCTGCCATATGTCTGGAACTGACTTGCGGGTCAGATTGTTGCCACCATTGGCAAGGCAGTTTGATGACGCCTTTTAGAGTGAAATGCAGTCCCTGTGGGGATATAATGCCGTCATGTTCGATTCGATGATGCCCTGAGGAGCGCACATGAAGATCGTCAACGTGACTGCTACATCACACCAGGTCCCGACGTCCCTCCCCCATATCGATGCGCCACAGCGTCCCATGGGCGTGGTGGTCGTGCGTGTGGAGACCGATGCTGGCATAACCGGCTTCGGCATGGCGCCCGGCAACCGCCTGCGAAACCCCATCAGGGAACTCATCAATACCGATCTTGCCGAGACATTGAAGGGTCAGAACCCTCTGGATACGGAGCGACTGTGGAAGCAGCTTTATGCGGGGTTCAGTCGATTCGGAGCGGCGGGACTGGTCAGCACCAGCATCAGCGCCGTGGACATCGCTCTGTGGGACATCAAGGGCAAGGCATACGGCCAGCCCGTCCACCGGCTCCTGGGCGGTGCAAGCGATTTCGCACCTGCCTACGCAACCTTCGGGTTCTTCGACTACGATCGCGAGGGCTTGGCTTCGATGGCCAAGGAGCTTGTCGGTCAGGGCTTCGACGCGATGAAGATGGTGGTTGGGTCAGGAAACGCTCTGGACTTGGATGAGGACGTGCGTCGCATACGCGGGGTGCGCGATGCTGTTGGGCCTAACGTGCGACTGATGATTGATGCCAACCTGCTGTTCGATTACCGGCGCGCTTTGGCTCTGGCCAAACGGGTTGAGGAGCTCAACCTCACCTGGTTCGAGGAGCCGGTGGTGGCCAACGATGTGAACCTCCTGCGCGACCTGCGCCGGGCCACCTCGATACCCCTCGCGGCGGGTCAGTTCGAGGGCACCAAGACGCGTCATCGCGAACTTGTTCAGCAGGGCGCAGTGGATTTCCTACATGCAAACGTCTTTTACGTCGGCGGCTACACTGAGGCGTTGAAAGTGGCTCACCTGGCGCAGATTTACAACCTTCCCTACGCCAGCGCCGGCGGATGGCCTCACCACAACATGCAGCTTATCGCGGGCATCGGCGGCTGGGGTGTCGAGGTGCATATGAGCACGTGGGTTGCTGGCGAGACGATATTCAAGGACGCGCCACAGCCCCTCGACGGTAAAATCGCCATGCCTGACACTCCAGGGGTTGGGCTGACATTCAACGAAGATGCCCTTAAAGAATTCTTAGAGGCGTAACCAGGGCTAGCCCTGGACCCAGGTTCCCTGCGGGTAAACCTGTATTATTAGCATTTTGAAGGACACATAAGCCTACAGCCCGAAGTACCAGATGAACGGAGACAGAAATGACGACAGCTACCAAGAAGGCAAATAGCAGAACCCTCTACCAACTTCGGTACGAGACCCCTCTGGGTACGTACATCCTCGTCAGCTCTGATGCTGGCCTGGCCTGCGTGAAGCCTGAGGATCAGGGCTTCCCAGACCTTGGACGTTGGGTGAAAGAGTCGGGGTCGTTTGAAGAGGGTGGTGTGCACAACGCCGAGACCGCTCGACAGCTGGACGCCTACTTCGCCGGTGAACTCAAGGACTTTGATATCCCTCTGGATATGATTGGCACCGACTTTCAAAAGATTGTGTGGAAGCAGTTGACGGCCATACCCTACGGCGAAACATGGTCGTATGGAGAGATGGCGGCTGCTATCGGCAAGCCGACGGCCAGTCGAGCGGTGGGCCATGCCAACGGCCAAAACCCCATTTCCATCATCGTGCCGTGCCACAGGGTCATCGGCTCAAGCGGCAAGTTGGTAGGATACGGCGGCGGGTTGGATCGCAAGCGGGCGCTGTTGGCATTGGAGTCTCCGGGGCAGCAGCAACCCCTGCTTTAGCTGGGCAACTGCGCTCCAAGGAAGTCGGCGTGGCCGCTCAAGAACGCTTTGCCATCGCTGGCCTTGCGCCCCTCGAGTTGTAGCTCCACGATACCCAGCAGCCCATCACCCGTCACGATGCCGAGAGACGCTGCGTCATGCTCGTGTATGGTAACCACCTTCCCAGGCGTCACGCCGGTCAGGTCTCCGGGGTTAGCAACGTCCGCAGACAACGGAAGTGCTTTCAACACCTTGATGGTCTTGCCCTTCCAGCGGGTGTAGGCACCTGGCCACGGGTGGAGTGCCCGGATCTGATCGTCGAGTTGCTTGGCCGTTCGACTGAAGTCCAACTCCCCATCGGATTTCTCCAGGCGTCGACTGTATGTGGCTAGATTATCATCCTGCGGCGCGGCCTTTAGTCCCCCATTAACCCACGCGGGCAGCGTGCGCGATATCAACTCTGCTCCACGCTCAAACATCCGTATCGTCAGCGACTCCGAGGTGTCGTCGGACAGCACCGGATACTCTTCCTGGGCCACAATCGGTCCTGTATCCATGCCCTCATCCAGCAGCATGATGGTCACGCCCGTCACCGTGTCGCCTTGCAGCATTGCCTCCGCGATGGGCGATGAACCACGGTACTTCGGCAGCAGCGACGGGTGGACGTTGAGGCACCCGTGGGTGGGGACCGCCAGGATTTCCGGCGTCAGGATGCGCCCGTACGATGCAACTACCATCACGTCAGGCTTGAGCGCTGCGAACTGAGCCACCACTTCCGGCGGTTTGAGCGATGCCGGTTGCAGCACGGACACCCCGTGTTCGCGGGCCCAAACGGCCGTTGCAGGCGATTCCACAGCGCGGCCTCTCCCCGCAGGTTTATCAGGTCGTGTGATCACTGCCGCAAGGTCATGACCGGCGTCAAAAAGGCTTGACAACACCGGCACCGAGTACCCCGGCGTTCCGAGGAAAATTATGCGCATGGTACCATCCACGAAAAATGATTTTTAGCCCGTAACGGTGCGGTGCTCATGGGTGCGAGGCGGGATGTGAGCAACAAATATCGCTATAGGCCATATAGTGGGGAATACCCCTATTAAACTAGTTCCTAGATATGATAAAGCTCATATTAAAGCGTATTTAACTAAATCCGTATGTAATAAACCCCGATTAAATAACAAGAAAAAATGTTCCATTTGCAATCAGAACACTCTGGCTCCTATGAGTAGAACACCAAAAATCGAGCGAAATTGGGGAAAATCGGCGAATATTGCTCTTGCGCCAAGTTTCTCCCCCTGATAGCTTTGCTCTTGACCCCTGGAGACCCCCTCCCATTTGTTGTGGGCGTTGGTCATTCAGAGCTTAACACCAACACTACTGGGAGGGCGATTTCCGTGAGTGACCTACACCCCCGACAGCTCTGGGAAGCAGCCCTAGGCGACCTCCAGGTCCAAGTTGCCAGACCTAGTTTTGATACGTTCCTTCAGAATACCATTGGCGTTTCTCTGGAAAACGATTGCCTGGTGATAGACGCCAACAGCTCCTTTGCCGCAGAGTATCTTGAAAAGCGCCTGCGTAGCGTTGTCCAGACCGCGGTAGAGCGTGTTGCCCACTCCCCGTTGGATGTACGGTTCCAGGTTGCCCAAAGCTCAAATGTTGCAACTGCCCCTGAAGTCATTGAGTCGCAGCCCGCACAGAACATCGTCTCAGATCCTCCCATCAGGCATCGCGTCGCCGATGATACGCATGCGCTCCCGCTGGACCCACGTTACTTGTTCAGCCAGTTCACGGTGGGGCGTTCCAATGAGCTTGCGATGGCAGCCGCCACAGCCGCGGCGGAGCGACCAGGTGAGAAGTACAACCCGGTGTTCCTCTACTCGCCATCAGGCTTGGGCAAGACCCATCTCTTGCACGCCATCGGGCATCGCATACGTGAGCGCGGCCTGACTGCGCTGTACGTCAGTAGTGACCAGTTCATCACAGAGTTCGTCAGATCCATCAGAGAGGGACGCGCCTCCGAGTTCCGCGAGAAGTATCGCAGTCCTGACGTGCTCCTGATGGACGATATCCAGTTCCTGAGCGGTAAGGAACAAACGCAGGAAGGCCTGTTCCACATCTTCAATGAGCTGCATCACTCGGGTCGACAGGTCGTCATCGCCAGCGATAGGCCGCCTTCAGCGCTGAGCCCGTTGGACGAGCGACTTCGCTCTCGGTTCGAGTGGGGGTTGATAGCAGACATCCAGCCGCCGGATCTTGAGACCCGGTTGGCGATACTCCGTGCGAAGGTCGATGCCCTCGATACCAACATCCCACTCGATGTTTTGGAGTTCTTGGGCCAGAGGAATTGCCGGAGCATCCGTGAGTTGGAAGGGAATCTCAATAGGGTTGCTGCCTACGCAGACCTGACGGGTAAGCCGGTGACCATGGCCCTTGGTGAGCAGGCGCTTGGCGGGCTGCAAGGTGCACCGGAAGCCGCTCCTCGGACACCGGAGTCGGTCATGGAACAGGTTGCGCTCCACTATCGCACCACACCTGCGGCCATGAAGGGTCCCAAGCGTGAACGCTCCATTTCCCGTGCTCGCCACACCGCCATGTACCTGATGCGTGAGGACATGGGTCTGTCCCTCATTGAGATTGGCCGATCCTTTGGCAATCGCGACCACAGCACGGTCTTTCAGGCTTGCAGCAAAGTAGGAACGCAGATAGGGAGCGATACCACCCTCCAGCGCGATGTCGAAGCGATCCGAGAGAAGATCAATCGCGGCTAAGCTCTATCAGCTTCATCCGACCTGAATCTTGCTTTCATCCCAGCCCTCGTTTGGTAATCGTCAGGCATATAGGTCCAGGGCTTAGCCCTGGGTTGCACCCTGGTTACCCCTCAAGTACAGTAATCGCGGCCCGTTGCCATGTGTGCAATTCGCGTGTGTTGCGGTGCCGACCCACCCTATTTACACGCGGAGGACACATATGATTGGTACAAACACACTTAAAGCAAAATTACGGAAGGGCGAGGGCGTTGTCGGCGCATTCAACTCGCTGCCCTCCCCGGACGCCGTTGAGATTCTGGCTTTCATGGGCATGGACTTCGTCATCATCGATGCGGAGCACGGCGTTGCAACTCTGGAGTCCTGCGAACACCAGGTCCGTGCCGCCGAGGCCGTAGGCATCTCTACCATGATGCGCATCGCGCTGAACATGCCACAGAACATCCTGCGTCACCTGGACACCGGCGTCATGGGTGCACAGATTCCCCAGGTGGACACCGCTGAAGAAGCACGTGCCGTGGTGGATGCCGTCCGGTACCCGCCCCAGGGCAAACGCGGCTTGGCTGGCGTCCGTGCAGCCGGGTACGGCGTGGCGACGCCTCTGGGCGACTACGTTAAAAAAGCAAATGAGGAGCTGATCCTCTGCGTACAGATCGAGACCACAAAGGCTATCGAGAACGCCGCTGAGATCCTCGCGGTGGATGGTGTCGACCTGGTATTCCTGGGCCCCACGGACATCTCATCGTCCATGGGCTATCCGGGCCAGCCGACCCACCCTGAGGTCATGGAAGCAATTGAGCACGTGGGCAAAGCAGCCGTTTCTGCAGGCAAGTGGGCGGGAACCATCGCCCGAAATGCTGACGCCTACGAGCACTGGCGCAACGTTGGCTATCAGTACCTCTGCACCGGCGTTGCCAACCTGCTGGCGGAAGGAGCCAAGCAATTCCTGGACAGCTGCCGGGAGCGGGAAAAGGCCGGCGCATAGCCCCGATGAGTCGGGGCACCCGTATCCCTGTCGGTTACCGATGGGGCACGGCACGGTAAGCAGAATTAGAACCAAAAAGGACAGAAGAAATGAAGGTAGGATTTGTTGGGCTGGGGCTGATGGGCGCTCCCATGAGTCGTAACCTGTTGAAGGCAGGACACACGGTCAAAGCATGGAACCGCACCAAGTCAAAGGTTGACGCTTTCGTGGCCGATGGTGGCGAGGCTGCAACTTCACCCCAGGATGCCGCCGAGGGCGCTGACGTTGTCATCACTATGGTTACAGACTCCCCTGACGTGCAGGCCGTTGTGCTTGGCGAAGGCGGAGTCGTCCACGGGTTGAGCAGCGGGACTGTGCTGATCGATATGAGCACCATATCACCTGAGATCACTCGGGAGATCGGTGCAACACTTGGTGAGCATGGCGTCCAGATGCTCGATGCCCCTGTCAGCGGTGGCGTGCTCGGTGCGCAAAACGCTGCGTTGTCCATCATGGTTGGTGGCCCCACAGACGCCTTTGAGCGCGTCACGCCTTTGTTCGAAGCCATGGGCCAGCGCATCACCTATTGCGGCGGGCCGGGCATGGGTCAGGTGACCAAACTCGTGAACCAGGTCATCGTCGCTGGAACCATGGCGGCTGTCTCGGAGGGGCTGCTCTTCGGCGCAGCTGCAGGCGTCGATCTCGATGCTGCATTCAAGGCCGTCTCCGGCGGCGCAGCGAACTCATGGCAGTTGGAGAACCTGGGAGCCAAGTTGTTGAAGAACGACTTCGCACCTGGGTTCATGGTGAAGCTCCAGCAGAAGGACTTGCGACTCGTGTTGGACTCTGCCAAAGAGATGAACCTTCCTATGTTCACCACGCCCATTGTTCACAACGTGTATCGCGCTGTAGAGGGTCAGGGCCACAGCGATGAAGGCACTCAGGCGTACATCAAAGCCCTTGAAGCCCTGGCCGGCGTTGAAGCCCGCTCAGACAAGTCCTAGGGGGCTGGCTGTGAAGCTCCGGTTTGGCAACAACATTCCCGGCCCCATTGAAGAAGTCTATGAGTACGTGACCGGCGTGGGGCCCGATGGCCCTCTCGATCTCGTGGTCTTCGCTCAGAAGTACGGTGAGGTGTTGGAGCAGCGCGACGATGCATTCCTGACCAGAGTCCAGGATGGCGACGATGAAGTCATCTGGCGTTCCCTCTTCGATTACCCCTACCGTCGCTTGATGATGGTCGACTCGTCGTCGGCTGACCGCGAAGACATCTTTGAAGAGGTCAAGGGCGGCACCAAGTGGACGGTCATTGTCCACTCCAAGAAGGGTGGCTTTCCGGGCCTGATGCAGTGGTTCTACTTTCAGGTCATCGGGAAATTTAGAATCGGTGTACCGGTTCTCTCTCCCGCTGCCTTCCATTTCCGCCGAAAGGCCAGAGAGGCAGAAAGAGAAGCCGCTGACCAGCCACTGGAGAACCCTGACACTGAAGACTAGCCCAGCAGCACGTTATCGATAAGCCGCGTTGTGCCGATGCTCACCGCCATCGAAACCAAGGCTGGTGTATCGATGCTCGTTAGCTCTTCCAACGTCTTTGCATCTGCCACGCTGACGTAGTCGATGTTCGCCAGACTCTCGCCCGAAATGCACTCCCGCATTGCTGTACGCACAATGTCGGCATCCCGCTGACCTCGCAGCGCAAGCTCCTGGGCCAGGCACAACGCGCGATACAACACCGGCGCTGCCTGTCGTTCAGCGAAGTCGAGTTTGGCGTTCCGACTCGACAACGCTAGGCCGTCGCGCTCCCGTGCCGTTGGAACGGCTATCACATCCACACCCAACGCCAGGTCCTCAGCCATCTGCCGTATGACCATTATCTGCTGGGCGTCTTTCTGGCCGAAGTAGCTCTTATCCGGACGTAGGGTGTTGAACAACTTGAGGACCACCGTGCAGACACCTTTGAAATGCCCTGGACGGTGTACACCCTCCAGGGGCTTGGCTACCTTGCCCGGCTCCACCCATGTATCGAACCCCGGTGGGTACATCTCGGCGTCTGTAGGGATGAAGACAATGTCCACGCCCTCCTCTCGGAGCACGCGCAGGTCTTCCTGGATGCCGCGGGGGTAAGCTGCGAGGTCGTTCGTATCGCCGAACTGTGTGGGATTCACGTAGATGCTGGCCGCGACGGTCTCGCACTCCTCGCGCGCTTTACGAACCAGCGTCAGATGCCCCTCGTGCAGTGCTCCCATGGTGAGGACAGCGCCAATTGGGTGTTCTGCGCCTTCAAGTGCTTTCCGTGCATCGGCGATTGTGGTGCAAACTTCCATACGTTACGCCTGCGGGATGTCCTTCAGGATGGAGTCTTCCGTGAGGAAACTCTCTTTGTCCGTTGGGAACGTCCCCGCCTGCACCTCTGCGGCGTATGTCACCACAGCCTCCCTGAGCTGATCACCTAAAGTGGCGTAACGCTTGGCGTGCTTTGGCACGAAGTCTGTGGTGAGTCCAAGCATGTCGTTGATGACCTGCACCTGTGCATCGCAGCCCACGCCCGCGCCGATGCCGATGGTGGGTATGGTGAGACGCTGGCTGATGGTCTCCGCAACGCTGGCTGGAATCAGTTCCAGAACGACAGCGAAAGCGCCCGCTGCTTCCAGGGCCAGGGCGTCTTCAACCAGGCTATGTGCCTCTGCCGATGTCTTCCCCTGCACACGGTAGCCACCGAGTTGGTGTACGGATTGTGGTATCAGGCCGATGTGGCCCATGACGGGGATGCCCGCCTCTGTTATGCGCTTGACGGTGCCTGCGACGTGTACGCCGCCCTCCAGCTTAATCGCCTGTGCACCTGCTTCCTGAAGGAACCTTCCGGCGTTCTGAAGGGCCTGGGATTCATCAAGGTTGTATGAAAGGAACGGCATATCCCCTACCACCATCGCACGTTTCGTGCCTCGCACAACGGCTTTGGTGTGGTGCAGCATCTCCTCCATGGTGACCTTCACCGTAGAGTCGTAGCCCAGCACCACCTGGCCAAGGCTGTCGCCCACCAAAATGACGGGAACGCCCGCCTCTTCAACCAGTTTGGCTGTGGGATAGTCGTAAGCGGTCAGGACAGCAAACTTCTGCCCCTTCTTCTTGAACTCCTGTACATCCCGTGTAGTTACACGCATTGCTCTCCCCCTACTTGATTTGTAGTGAATCCGTCAGTAATTCACGCAGTTGTTCTTCTTCATGGGCACCAAGGCCGCCTTTGGCCTTTGCGATGGGCAGTGAAGCCAGCGCAAGGTGGCTATACACCGATTGAAACGCCGGTGCTCGCGATGCCAGTGCTTCGATGTGCGAGGCAACTGTTGCTACATCGCCGCGTACCATCGGGCCGGTCAGCACGTTCGGAAACCCGCGTTGCTCGATGCCATCTAACGTACTTCGCACCAGCGGCAACAAGGCCCGTAACCCCTCGTCGCTGCTCTCAGCGAAGTCCGACCATAGATCAGCCGACAGCTTCACCAGCGTGGCCAGCAATCCGCATGCTGCAATCGCGCTTGCGTGGTACATCACTCTGTCTTCTGCTGCCAGGGCGATTGGCCAGCCGCCCAAGTCCGTTGCCAGCGTTTCAAGCTCTTCATGTAACGGCGACTCCGCCTCAACGGCGTAGGCGATGTTTCGTAGCACGTCGGGCGCGGCATCTCTGCCACCAAAGGTCTGTAGCGGGTGGAACGCCCCTACGAGCGAGCCGGTGTTCTTCGGGGAGTCCAGCACTGTGAGCGGTGAAGCCCCTGAGCAGTGGACGACAGCTTGGCCTGAACGCCAATGCGTGTCGGTTGCTACTGCTTTGATCGGCGCGTCGGGGACGGTTAGGAACACCACATCGCAGCTATCAGCAACGTCCTGTAGAGTGGCTGCTTCGCAGTTGCCGATTTCCTTCGCCAGTCGCTCGCTAGACGCGTTGGTTTTGCTCGCCACAGCGGTTACGTGATAACCATCGTGTTGCATGGCACGGGCCATCGTCGAGCCAAGGGCGCCAGCACCCACGAAGCCGATGCTGCCGGAAAGCAGGCCGCTCATGATGCCGAACCCTCATGGGTATAAAACAACAAAGGCCTTCGACGCTCTCGCTCCGAAGGCTCTTGGCCATAGAAAATATAGTGCGTATTTGCCGTCGCGGTCATGCTGATCCCCGCGGCTCATGTTTGGGACTGCCAGACGCCTGTTCACCACCCGAGCACAGGTTGGCGACACATTCATGATAGACCCCCGCCACACGGTGTCAACCAGGGCGTCGCCCTGGACCCATGTAATCTGTTGGCATGGAGAAGAGTGCTCTATCTGCTAAAAAATTTGGAATGAATTGAGGAGGTGATGGCTGAGATTAGCTTTGTCGTAGTGTCTCCAACAGACACTCGTCATTCTGGCGAAATTCGGAATCCAGTCTCAACAGGTGAAGCTGATAGATTGCAGAGGGCTGAGGCTACCTTTGTAGCGGGGTGCCTAGCTGCTTGACCCATGTTTCAATGATGCTGCGATCCTTAGCAAATGCCAGTGGTGGGAGATTGTTTACAGGGAAGAAGCCCACTTCCTGCACTTCAGGTGATCGGTCGTGGAGTTCACCCCCAACAACATCTGCGCTGAATGCGGCCAGAACAATGGGGCGTCCCTTTGTTGAGTAGAGTCCTACCAGGTCCTTGATGGCTACTTCGATACCCGTCTCTTCATAGGCCTCACGGCGTGCCGCTTCTTCCACCACTTCGCCCTGCTCTACATAGCCACCGGGCGGTGCCCACAGACCCTTCTCCGCGCCGTAGCTTCGCTTCACTAGGAGCAGACCATCGGCGTCACCGACGAGAGCCGCAGCAACAAGCTTGGGGCTCAGGTTCACAATGTTCCTGCAGGTGGGGCAAAAAGGCCGCCACAATCCGTCCACAGTCTCGGTCGTCAGCGGCGTCCGACAGGTCGGGCAACGCTCGAAGTCGCTCATCATAGAATCCCCCTTGGTTCAGGCCTGCACGTGCTATAATCCGCTGGCCGATTCCCTATGGGCGTATGGTACACCACACCAGGAGGTTCCCCAACCAATGACCACTGCTGAGCGCACTATCACGGAAGAAACAGCCCGGTTCATTGTAAATACGAACTACGCCGACCTGCCAGATACCCTTCGAGCAGAGGCCAGACGCTGCATCCTGGACGGTCTCGCCGTCATGCTTGCAGGTACCACGGAGGACTGCACCAAGATCATCCATCAGTACATCGGCGGCCTTGGCGTATCCGGCTCGTCACGAGTGCCCGGCACGACTGCGTCCTACCCTGCGGAGTTCGCAGCTCTTGCCAGTGGTGTCAGCGGCCACGCCCACGACTACGATGACACCCAGGTGTCTTCTGCTGCCGATCGTGTCTACGGACTACTGACCCACCCGACGATACCTGCACTGTCAGCGGCTCTGGCTGTGGGACAAGAGGTGGGCGCTTCAGGCAAGGACCTGGTGACGGTGTTCTGCATCGGCCTTGAGGTGGAGTGCAAACTTAATGAGGCCATCAACCCAAGGCACTATCAGCAGGGGTTCCACAGCACAGGCACATTCGGTGTGTTTGCAGGAGCGGCAGCAGCGGCCAAACTCCTGGGTCTTGACCTGGATACAACACGGATGGCCCTCAGCATCGCGGCATCCAAGAGCGCCGGAATCCGATGCAACTTCGGCACCATGACCAAGCCCTACCACTCCGGCGCGGCGGCTCAAAACGGCATCGTTGCGGCTCGGCTGGCGTCCATGGGCTATGAGGCTGATCCCTCCGGTCTGGACGGCCCCTGGGGCTACTTTGCCGTGGCTGGTGGCGGTGTAGATGAAGAGTACGTGCGAGGCAAGCTGGGCAACCCGTGGGCGCTCGTGGATCCCGGCGTGTCTGTGAAGCCCTACCCGTGTGGCTCCCTCTTGCACCCCACGATGGATGCAATGCGAGAGTTGCTTATCGAGAACGATGTTGCCCCTGAGGACATCGAGGAAATACGACTTGGCACGGCGTCAAACGTCATCGACGCCCTTCGCTACACAGCACCGGAGAATGCACTGCAGGCAAAGTTCAGTATGCAGTTCATGCTTGGTGTACTGGCCCTGCGACGCAAGGCGGGCATCGCCGAGTTCCGTGAGGATGTGCTGAAAAGCCCCGAAGTTCAGGCGATGATGGCGCGTGTGAAACCCTACCTCGATCCGGAAATCGAAGCACAGGGGTTCGAGCGTATTCGCAGTCGCGTCGAGGTCGTGCTGAAGGACGGGATGACGTTGACGCAGGTGGCATCGGTGTCACGCGGCACGCCTGAGCGACCCATGACCCCCGACGAGCTTGCTGAGAAGTTCACGGATTGCGCTACCGGCGTCATCAGCCCGGAGGCGATTATTAAGACGATAGAAGCAGCCCGCAACGTTGAATCGTTCGGGAACGTCAGCGAGCTATTGGACGCACTGGGTTAATAAGGGCTGTCATTCCCGTTTCAGTAGAGGAGTTGGGAGGGGGCCGCAGCAGTGAAACTCCCATTGACGTAACCGCAGCTACTCCCTACAATGGATGTTTGTCGCATATTGCTTTTGAGAGGCGTTTATCATCGTGACCAGTTATGCAGTTATCCAGACAGGTGGCAAGCAGTACCAGGTGAAGTCCGGCGACGTCTTAGACGTTGAGAAGCTGGAAGCAGAAGTCGGCACCCGCATAGAGTTGACTGATGTTCGGCTTGTAGCGGAGGACTCCGGGGTATCCGTGGGTACGCCTACAGTTGATGGCGCATTGGTCACGGCGGAGATTGAGGATCAGTTCCGCGGTCCCAAGATCATCATCTTCAAGTACAAGAACAAGACGCACTACCGCAAAAAGAACGGCCATCGCCAGAGCTATACCCGGATTCGCATCCAGGACATCCTGACCGGTGGGGCAACGCCTCCTCCGTTCGTGCCCAAGGTGAAGCCGGAAGTGGTAGCTGAGGCACCGGAAGTCGAAGCACCTGTAGCGGAAGAAAAGCCAGCACCGCGTCGTAGGACACGGGCTGCTGCCGCCACCGCCACTACCGAAGTAACAGCCGAGACAACAACAGAAGAGAAGCCAGCGCCGGCACGTCGCACCAGGGCGAAGGCCGCAGAGGCAACAACGGCAACTGAGACTTCTACAGATGAGAAGCCAGCCCCAAAGCGTCGAACACGGGCCGCGGCGAAGAAAGATACACCAGAAACTACTCCGGAGGCTGAGACCCCAGCGGAAGAGTCCTCCGAAGAGACACCTAAGTAGACCCAGATCAAGGGAGAGTAAATTATGGCTCACAAAAAAGGCGGCGGTTCCAGTCGCAACGGTAGGGATAGCAACGGCCAGCGGTTGGGCGTCAAGGTATTCGGCGGTCAGGTAGTCACCACCGGGTCAATCCTGGTGCGGCAGCGTGGCACGCGGATCATCGCTGGCAACAACGTTGGTCTGGGTCGTGACTTCACTCTCTTCGCCCTCATCGATGGAGAGGTCAAGTACGAGTGGGCCATCAAGAACAAGAAAATGGCCAGCGTCTATCCAAGGGTCTAGAATCGCCAGACGCTAAGAGTCATCTAACAGAGTAAGCAACACGCCATCCTGAGCCAGTCTAAGGATGGGCAAGACAAACAAAAGGGAACTAGGAACGATCATGAAGGTAGAAATACATCCAGAGTGGCATCCAGAGGCGCAGGTTACCTGCATTTGCGGGAACGCCTTCACCACGGGATCCACTAAGGCAGAGATTCGAGTAGAGATTTGCAACAAATGCCACCCGTTCTTCACGGGCGAGCAGCGAATTGTGGACACAGAGGGTCGGGTGGAGCGCATACGAAGGAGATATAATCTCAAGTAAGCGCCCAGACCTGACCTTCGGGGTGGTGCGAACCACCCCGTTTCTTTTTACTCGATAACACGATGACGTAAGACCCAAGGGGACAGAAATGCCGCAGCCGTTCTACTACGGTGGACAGGCCCTTATAGAGGGAGTGCTGATCAGAGGTCAGCACAATGTCCGTATGGCTGTTCGTCGCCCTGACGGTGGCATCTGGACCGGCCCCCTTGCTCTCAACCCCATCACCAACGGCCCGCTACGTCGCATACCCCTGATTCGCGGCGTCATTGTGCTGGCAGAATCCATGCTTATGGGCATCAAAGGGCTGAACCGCTCGGCTGAGATCGCCATGGCAGACCCTGAGGACGAGCCCATCCCTGACGGCGAATCGCCGATTATGGGCAAAGCAGAGAAGGCCACCATGGCCTTCTCCCTGGTGGTAGCGCTGGTGTTCGGAGTGGGGATATTCTTCCTGCTGCCGTTGCTAAGCGCCCGCTCCATGGACAGCTTCATTGATTCTTCCATCGTCAGCAACATGATTGAGGGCGCCATCCGCCTCGCCTTGCTGATCGGTTACATCTGGGGCATCGGCCACATCAAGGACATCCGGCGCGTCTTCGCCTATCACGGCGCAGAGCACATGACCATCCACGCCCATGAGCACGGCGTCCCACTGGTACCAGAGGAGATAGAGAAGTTCTCCACCGCCCACCCGCGCTGCGGCACAGCCTTCCTCCTGACGGTGGTGCTGGTGTCTGTACTGGTCTTCACCCTAGTTGGTCGTCCATCCATCCTGATGGCTATCGTGTCTCGTATAGCCCTAGTCCCCGTCATCGCCGCTGTGAGCTACGAGTTCCTACGGTTCAGCGGCGCTCATAGCGAGGCGCCTTGGGCGAAAGTCCTGACCTACCCCGGTCTGATGCTGCAACGACTCACCACACGCTTGCCTGACCGTTCGCAGATCGAGATTGCTGTTGCGGCCATGAACACAACGCTGCTTGCAGATGGCCTTATCGATTTCGACCCTCGACTCGAAGACGCTCAAGACGGCCCTCTCCGAACTGAGTCGGCAGGGGATTCTCCCGACGCCGACGCCTCCGATAACTAGAGTGTAGCTACCTACAGCCTGTGCTATACTGCACCGGGCTGTTTTGGCAGGAACACCCAGCATTGACGCTCTATCTATCACCCTAAATTTTGTATTGCGTTTATTGCACTGAAAAAACAGCTTAAATCAGGAGAAATACAATGGCAGATATTACTGTCCTTGCAGACGGCTCAGTAACCAGTCCCCAAGGATTTATCGCTGGCGCAACCTATGCAGGTATTCGCGCCTATGCACCCGGAAAAGTGGACCTTGGCATGCTGTTCTCTGAACAGGCCGCCACGTCTGCGGGCACCTATAGCAAAAACAAGATCCTTTCCCCCTCTGTCACGGTCACAAAAGAGAGTGTTGCCAGCGGGAAGTCCCGCGGCGTCATCGTCAACAGCGGTTGTGCCAACTGCGCCGTAGGTGAGCAGGGGTATATAGACGCTCAGGAGATGGCATCCTTGGCCGCTGGCGTCCTTGGCGCTACTCCCCAGGAGTTGGCCGTCAGTAGCACTGGCATCATCGGCGTTGAGCTTCCCATGGGTCTTATCCGCAATACCGTTGGCAACATTGAAGCGACACATGAGGGTGGGCACGACTTCGCCCGCTCCATCCTCACCACGGACACGGTATCCAAGGAGATTGCGGTCTCCTTTCCTGCGGGCGGCGCAACGGTAACTCTGGGAGGCTGTGCAAAGGGTTCCGGCATGATTCACCCCAATATGGCGACGATGCTGGCATACCTGACCACGGACGCTCAGATTGACACGGCCTTCTTGCAGGAGTCCCTCAGCGAAGTGGTGGATACATCCTTCAACATGATCGACATCGATGGCGACACGAGCACCAACGACACCGTATTGCTCCTGGCCAACGGCGCATCGGGCGTCGCGATCGCTAAAGGCACACCTGAAGGCGAGAGCTTTGCGGCGGCGCTGCTGGAAGCCTGTATCCACCTGGCCCGCGAGATGGTCAAGGACGGCGAGGGCGCAACCAAGCTCATCGAAGTCACAGTGGACGGTGCGGAGAACCTGGAAGACGCCCGACTGGCTGCGCGTTCTGTTGCTAGCTCCATCCTGGTTAAGACCGCCATCCACGGCAATGACCCGAACTGGGGACGCATCATGATGGCTCTGGGAAAGAGCGGTGCTGAGATGGTTGAGAAGAACATAGCCCTCTACATCAACGATATCTGCATCATGGAGGGCGGACTGCCCATCCCGGTGTTCCGTGAATCCCTGATCGCATCCATGCAGGGCACGGAAGTGCGTATCCTGGCACACCTGCACCTGGGTTCCGGCACGGCCGTAGCCTGGGGCTGCAACATGAGCGAGGAGTTTGTCACTTTCAACAGCGCTTACACCACATAGATTTTGGTGTAACGGGAACTCCTTGAACAAGTACAACGTCCTATTTAGCAGAACAGGTACTGGACGAACACATAGTGAGCGAAAAAACACAACGCCCCACCGTGGTCAAGATCGGTGGCAGCACCCTGGGTAGTGGCGATACTACGTTGGAAGACGTGGTGTCCATGCAGCAGCAGGGCTATGCCCCGGTGATTGTCCACGGTGGTGGCAAAGTGATAAGCCAGTGGATGGAACGCTCCGGCGCTGCACCCAACTTTGTCAGGGGGATGCGGGTCACCGACCAACCCACCCTCGATATCGTGGTGGCGGTACTGACCGGCCTGGTTAATAAGCAGCTCGTTTCATCAATGCTGGCCCTTGGCGGCAAGGCCATCGGGCTTAGTGGCGTAGATGGCGGCATTTTGCAAGCAACAACGCTCGACCCGGAGCTGGGTTTCGTAGGGAAGATCGCGGCAGTGAACGCGACTCCTGTGCAGGAATTGGTGGCTAAGGGCTGGATTCCCATCATCGCGCCAGTGGCTACTGGCTGCATTGGTGAAGGGCAGGACAACGCGCCGCTCTATAACATCAACGGTGATGTAGCAGCAGGGGAGCTTGCATCGGCCCTCGGGGCAGAACGCCTCATATATCTGACAGACGTTGAAGGGGTCATGGACGTGGACAAGCGCACCATACCTCGGCTGACCCCGGGCCAAGCCCGCGGGTTGATAGAGAGTAAGATAGCCGCAGGTGGCATGATTCCAAAGCTTGAAGCGTGTCTGGACGCTCTACCAAACGTTGGCTCAGCGCAGATTCTGGACGGCAGGCGTCCCCATGCATTGATTGAATGTCTTGACGGAAAGGCTAACGGAACAAAGGTTGGGTAATACGAGGAGACCTGGATGACTTCCAATTTTGGTGGTTTTCCCAACATAGGTCAGCCGGGGCAGATGGGGCCTCCACAGATACCGTGGCGGCTCATTTCCATCTGGGGTGGCGGACTTGGCCTTGTCGCAGGGGCCCTGCTGCTTGGCGCATGGATCCTGAGTATCTTCACCAACTTCCTTTGGTTCGATAACCTTGACTATGGGGACGTCTACAAGACCATCCTCGTACACCGCATTTGGCTCTTCTTGACTGGGTCGCTGCTGTTCGCCGCCATAGCCGGATTCAACGTGTGGCTGACATACAGATATGGCAGAGGCCCACAGGTTATTCCCATCCCTGAAGAGACCCTGGAACTATTACGCCCGCTGACCCTTGTAGGCGTCATCTTCGTCATCATCGTCGCGGCCTTGATATTCGGTGGCGTGGCGGGCAGCAGATGGCCGACGGTTCTGGGCTTCATGCACTCGACACCCTTCAACGTGACCGACCCTCATTTCGGTAAGGATATCTCCTTCTTCGTCTTCACCCTTCCGTTGCATCACCTGGTGCAGGGCTGGCTTCTGGGGGCGATGATTGTAACAACCCTGATGACAGTGGCCATGTACTTCATCCACTTCAGCCTCCGCGGCGCCGTCTTCTCCATGACCATACCGGTCCGTGTCCATATCTCAGTGCTGGGCGCGTTGCTGCTCTTCATCTTTGGCTACGGGTACTGGCTGAGCATCTATGACCTGGTGTTCTCCACAGGCGGTGCCGTAGTTGGCGCAACGTACGCGGATGTGAACGCGAGCATACCGGCGCTGCGTATCCTGACGGTCATCGTTGTGGCCGGGGGGATATTGCTTCTGGCAAACGCCTACTGGTTCCATGGTGTCCGGTTGATGGTGGGCATCGCCGGCCTCTGGCTTGGATCAATGATCATTCTTGTGTTCATTGTCCCCGCCAGCGTCCATCGGTTCCAGGTTGAGCCGTCAGAGTTGGAGAAGGAACGGGAGTTCATCGCCAGGAACATCGAGGCGACTCGAGAGGCGTTCGGTCTGAACCGTATCGAGGAATCGCCCTATAGTATCAGCGAGACCCCCAGAGTCACCGAAGAGATTGTGGATTCCAACCCGGGAATCATCAACAACCTCAGGCTCTGGGATTACCGCCCCTTCCTGGATACGTTGAACCAGATCCAGTTCATCCGCCTGTACTACGATTTCCAGGATGTGGACGTGGATAGGTACACCATAGATGGTGAGTACAAACAACTCATGGTGAGCGCCAGGGAACTCTCGCCTGAGCGGTTACCGGAAGAGGCTCAGCGTTGGGTCAACCGTAAGTTGCAGTTCACCCACGGCTTTGGCGTTGTGGCTGCGCCGGTGACGGATTTCACCGACGATGGCAAGCCTAAATTCGTTCTACAGGACGTTCCGCCCGTAGGCAAAATTCCCATCACCCGCCCTGAGGTCTACTACGGCGAGAACACTCGCGACTATGTGGTGGTGAACTCGTCAGTGGAAGAGTTCTCCTACCCAACGGAGACTGACATCCCTGTCTACGCCCGTTACGAGGGCCATGGCGGTGTGCCTATCAGTGGCTTCGTGCGCAAATTTGCCTACGGCTGGAAGTTCAGGGACATCAACCTGTTCATCAGCGGTGAGATCACTGAAGGCAGCCGTATCCAGTACAACCGCAACATCCAGGACAGGGTGCGTGAAGTAGCGCCTTTCCTGGTTTTGGACAGTGACCCGTACGTGGTTGTTGTTGATGGTGGTCTACAGTGGATACAGGACGCCTACACCGTCACAGACCTGTACCCCTACTCCACTCCCTTTAATGGCGAGTTGGGGTCATTCAACTATATCCGCAACAGCGTCAAAATCGTCATGGACGCATACCAGGGCGATCTGACCTTCTACATCATTGATGACACAGACCCGCTGGTGCAGACCTTCGACAGGATGTTCCCATCGCTCTTCACGCCGTTCGATGAGATCGATGAACTGCATCCTGGCTTGCGGGAGCATATCCGCTATCCAGAAGGGTTGTTTGAGACCCAGGCGCAGCAGTACCTGCAGTACCACATGACAGACACTACAGTCTTCTTCAACAAGGAAGACCAGTGGAGCATCCCGCAGGAGACCTTCTTCGGCGCTCCCCAGAACATGGAGCCGTATTACCTGATAATGAAACTACCGGAACAAGAAGGGCAGGAGTTTGTATTGCTGCTGCCGTTCACACCGGCTGACCGCCCCAACATGGTTTCCTGGTTGGCGGCACGAAACGATGGTGAGCATTACGGGAAGTTAGTGAACTTCGTATTCCCCAGGGGCAAGCAGCTTGATGGCCCATTGCAGGTGGAAGCCCGTATAGACAACGATCCGGAGATATCCCAGCAGTTCACGCTATGGGGCCAGGTAGGCTCCCAGGTGTTGCGAGGAAACCTGCTGGTGGTGCCGCTGGCCAACACTATCTTGTACGTTGAGCCGGTGTTCCTTCAGGCAGATAGCCTGGCGTTTCCGGAACTCAAACAAATTATCGTTGCGGACGCCGGCGAGGTGATCATGCGACCAACGCTCAAAGAAGCACTGGATGCGTTGACCGCTTCGGAAAAGAGCGCGCCGTCGTTAGATGAACCATCGCAACCGGGAGACGAACCGCTAACGCAGGGTGAGCTATTGCGTGACGCTATCGGTGACGCGGCAGGCGCGATCGATGCGTTGGACGAGGCATTGCAACAACTTAGAGAATCGCTTGAACAGTTGAACGAACTGGCAGAGGGAGAAACACGTTGAACCAGTACATAGAGACAGAGAAGCAATACTATATGGGTACGGTGCGCCGTCAGCCTGTAGTCATTGAACGCGGTCAGGGCACTCGTGTCTGGGACACGGATGGCAAAGAGTATCTGGACTTCACTGCCGGTTGGGCCGTGGACTGTCTGGGACACTCCGCACCGGTGATGGTGGAAGCCATCTCCAAGCAGGCTGCTACGTTGATTCAGACGTCCAACCAGTTCTACACACTGCCCCAGCTTCAGCTGGTGGAGTGGCTGGTAAAGAACAGCTGCTTGGACAAGGTGTTCCTGTGCAACAGCGGTGCAGAGGCTAATGAGGGCGCCATCAAGCTGGCCCGCAAGTATGGCAGGGACAACCGGAACGGCGCTGTGGAGATCATAACCGCCGTTGACTCCTTCCATGGCCGCACAACAGGTTCGCTGGCTGCCACGGGGAACCCCGCATATCAAGCCAACTTCCTACCGCTGATGACCGGCTTCGTGCATGTGCCCTTCGGCGACATCGATGCAATCAAGGCAGCTACCAACGAGGGTACCTGCGCCGTGATGCTTGAGCCTGTTCAGGGCGAGGGTGGGGTTATCTCACCCCCCGAAGGCTATCTCAAGGCAGTCCGGGAGTGGTGCACGCAGCAGGGCATCCTGCTCATCTTGGATGAGATTCAAACCGGCGTCGGTAGACTAGGCACCATGTGGGGCTACGAGCAGTTCGGTATCGAGCCTGACGTGATGACCATCGCCAAGGCCATGGGTGGCGGTGTACCAATTGGCGCATTCCTCTGCAAAGATGCGTGCGATGTGCTTCGCCCCGGCGACCATGGCAGCACCTACGGCGGCAACGCCCTGACATGCGCGGCATCGTACGCGGTGCTTAACCATGTGAAGGAGGAGGGCCTGGTGGAGTACGGCAGGGTCATGGGAGAGCGGCTGAAGGGCAAGTTGGAAGAGGTCAAAGCCCGCCATGAGACAGCCATCAAGGAAGTACGCGGAATGGGCCTACTGCTTGCGGTAGAGTTTCATGAACCCATCTCCGGTGAGTTGGTCACATCATGCAACGCGGCTGGATTGCTCCTCAACCCCGTACGACCTACCGCAGTGCGATTCATGCCTCCGTTGAACATATCGGAGTCTGAAGTGGACATCGCCGTAGACAGGTTTGAGCGCTCGCTAGAGGACGCCTTGGAACGGATAGAGAAAGCTAAATAGCCCCGATTCTTCGGGGCACCGAGTTCCCTGACGCCCCGCTGAGCGGGGAAACTAGCTACCTGACGGGCATCAAAACAGCGGCCTACAGGTACATTTGACAACTTAGGAAGCCCAACAGAAGAGGACAACGATGGCAAAGCAAAAGGTAGTACTGGCATACAGCGGCGGACTGGACACTTCAGTGGCCATTCCTTGGATCAAAGAACGCTATGACGCAGAGGTGATCACACTCACGGCGGAGCTTGGCCAGGGTCGGGACCTGGAGGAGATACGGCAGAAAGCCCTCAACACCGGCGCAGAGAAGGCCATCGTCATCGATGGCCAGGAAGAGTTCGTCGAAAGGTTCGTCTGGCCTGCATTGCGCGCCGGTACCATCTATGAAGCCCAGTACCCCCTGGCGACTGCTTTGGCACGTCCCCTTATTGCTGAATATATGGCGAAGGTTGCGCTGGAAGAGGGAGCGGAGTACGTGGCCCACGGCTGCACCGGCAAAGGCAACGACCAGGTTCGGTTCGATGTAAGCGTTGCGGCCCTTGCGCCCCACCTTAAGGTCATTGCCCCCGCTCGAGAGTGGGGGATGAGTCGCGACCAGGAGATAGAGTACGCAGAGAAGCATGGCGTCCCGGTCCCGAACACCAAGGCCAACCCCTACTCCGTCGACGAGAACCTGTGGGGTCGGTCGATCGAGGCGGGACTGCTGGAAGACCCATGGAACGAGCCGCCGGAAGATGTCTATTTCATGACCAAGTCCGTGGCGGCCGCCCCCGATGCCCCGGCTTACCTGGAGATCGAGTTTGTGAACGGCACTCCTGTAGCAATCAACGGCGAGGCCTTTGGCGGTCTGGCCATCGTCAACCACATCAACTCCATTGCCGGAGAGCATGGTGTAGGACGCATCGACCACCTCGAAAACCGCCTGGTCGGCATTAAGTCGCGTGAGATTTACGAAGCCCCTGCAGGCGTTGTGCTCCACGATGCCCATCGCGCGTTGGAGACCCTGACCCTTGGCAAGGAGCAGATGCGGTTCAAGGAGATTGTAGGTCAGCAGTACGCAGACCTGGTCTACAACGGCCTCTGGTTCTCCAAGCACCGTGAGGACCTGGACGCGTATGTGAACAGCACCCAGGAGTTCGTGTCCGGCACGGTGCGGGTGAAGCTGCACAAGGGCACCTGCTCCGTGGTGGGCCGCAAGTCGCCCTATGCCCTCTACGATTACGGCCTGGCTACCTACGATGAGGGTGATGTCTATGACCACCAGGCGTCTGTAGGCTTCATCAAGGTCTTTGGCCTACCCATTCGGACAGAAGCTCGACGCAAGGCAGGGAAGGGCTAGGCCCTTCCCCCGTGTGACCTGACGGTGTTGAGATAGGGTTGTCATTCTGAGCGAAGAGAAGAATCTCTCCATCGGCTGGAGAAGCGCCTCGGCGCAGGACGACTGAAGAATCCGACCTTGGTTGTAAGCATCCAGGAGGTATTACATGGCAGAGAAAGCAAAGTACATATACATCGCAGCAATGGACGTCGACCCGGACAAAGAGGCTGCATTCAACGAGGTCTATGACACGGAGCACATCCCCACCATCCTCAAGGTGCCCGGCGTCGTCAGCGCTATCCGGTACGAGGTTGTGGAAGGTGAGCCGAAGTACATGGCTGTGTACGAAGTGGAAACACCTGAGTTGCCTGAAAGCGAGATCTTCCGCGCAGCTACCAACGAAGGACGCTGGCCGGAAGAGATCAGGCCCTTCACCCGGAACCGCTACCACGCGGTGTACAAGGTCATTGAGCCATCTAGCTAGGGCCTAGGCGGGGATTGTCATTCTGAGCGCAGCGAAGAATCCGTAATAGACAACATGGCACAATATTACGTCTATATTATGAGCAGCTCATCTCATACCATCTACACCGGTATGACCAATGATTTGGAACGAAGGGTTTACGAGCATCAGCAAGGCACAATAGCAGGGTTCACAAAAAGGTATGGCTGTACTGTGTTGGTCTACTATGAGGGAACATCAGACGTGACGGCAGCAATCACGCGCGAGAAACAAATCAAAGGATGGCTCAGAAGCAAAAAAATTGCATTCATTGAAACCGAGAACCCGAATTGGAGCGATTTGAGTGTTGACTGGATTGGATGAGGGACGGATTCTTCAGTCAACCTTTCCAATGGCCTCCTTCAGAATGACAGAGTTGAATAGGTATAAACCATGATCTATGATTCAAAAGACAACTACGGGCGCTATCTGGAAGAGTTCCAGGTGGGAGATGTCTATCGCCACTGGCCTGGCAAGACCATCACGGAGAGCGATAACAACCTCTTTTGCCTCATCACCATGAACCATAACCCCCTGCACCTAGACGCCAACGTCATGTCGGAGCACCAGCACGGTCGCATCCTGATTGCTGGTCCATTGGTGCTGAGCCTGGCGGTGGGCATGAGCGTATCGGACACGTCCGGCAGGGCAATCGCCAACCTTGAGTACGAGAAAGTTGTTCACGATGCGCCGGTCTTCGCCGATGACACCATCTACGCCGAGAGCGAGGTGCTGGAAGTGCGCGAATCCGCGTCCAAGCCTGACCGCGGCATCGTGGCAATCGAGACTCGCGTCCACAACCAGCGGAACGAGCGCGTGCTTACGTATCGTCGCCGCTTTATGGCCCCGAAGAAGGGTGCGTAATGCCTGAAGAATATACACCCCTCGGCTACACGGCCTCCATCCACTACGATCGGCGCCTCTACAAAGAGGACATCGCCGGGTCGATAGCCCATGCCCGCATGTTGGGACGCCAGGGCATCATCACGCGTGGAGAGGCTTCGAAAATCACCGATGGCCTTGCGGTTGTACGCGAGGAGATCGCGGGCGATACCTTCCCCTGGAAGTTGGAGCTTGAAGACCTGCATATGAACATCGAGTCGCGACTGCATGAGCTTATTGGCGAGACTGCCGGTAAGCTCCACACGGCGCGTTCCCGTAACGACCAGATTGCCACCGACATCCGACTCTTCGTTCGCGGTGTGGCGGCGGACACCATCGAGCAGGCGCGGAGCTTGCAGCGTGCCCTTATCGCCCAGGCTGAACAACATGTGCAAACGGCCATGCCCGGCTACACCCACGTGCAGCGTGCCCAGCCTGTCGTGCTGGCCCACCACCTGCTGGCCTACGTACAGATGCTTGACCGCGATGTTGAACGCTTCACCCAGGCCAGCGTACGTGCAAACGTGCTTCCGCTGGGCAGTGGCGCATTAGCTGGTTCGCCGTACCCGCTCGACCGTGAGTCCGTGGCGGCGGAGCTTGGCTTCGATGGCATCACGGAGAACAGCATGGACGCCGTCTCAGACCGCGACTTCGTTCTCGATTATCTCTCCGCTGCTGCCACCTGCATGGCCCACTTGTCACGGTTTGGTGAGGAGTTCGTGTTGTGGTCGTCGGAGGAGTTCGGTTTCCTGAAACTCGCAGAAGCTGACACCACCGGCAGCAGCATCATGCCCCAGAAGCGCAACCCTGACCTGGCCGAGCTGGCGCGGGGTCGCACAGGGCGTGTGTACGGCCACCTAATGGCCATGCTGACGATCATCAAGGGTCTTCCGTTGACCTACAACCGCGACTTGCAGGAAGACAAAGAAGCGCTCTTCGATACCGTCGACACGCTGCTGCCCACGCTAGCTGCGTTCACACGCATGGTGGATGGCGCAACGTTCAACGTTGAACGCATGTTTCAGGCGGCGGACGGTGGTGGGTACAGCCTGGCGACGGAGCTTGCCGACTACCTGGCTCGCAAAGGTGTGCCGTTCCGGCAGGCCCACGGCATCGTCGCAGAGTTGACGCGCTACGCTGGCGAGTCCGGCAAGCGCTTCGACGCGATGACGTTGGAAGAGTACCGCCGCTTCTCTCCCAAGTTTGATAATGACATCCTGGGCGTCAACGTGGCTTCTGCCCTAGCCGCCCGCGATGTCCCCGGCGGCACTGCACCATCGCAGGTAGCAGCCGCATTGAAGCGCGCCAAAGAACGGCTGGGCCTTTAGCGAAGGCACGGCACCGGCTTCTCCTTACCCCAGTGCCTACGGCAAACTACTAGTGAGGTATGCCCTGAGTGACGAGTGAAGACATAGACGAGAAACCCGGACGAGGCCTGTTCTACGGCTGGTGGGTGGTTGCCGGTGCGCTCATGCTGCAGATGCTGCAGGGTGCATTGTTGTTCCAGGCCTTTGGCGCATACTTTGTTCAACTCCAGGCGGAGTTTGGGTGGAGCAGGGCATCGCTTTCCTGGTCATTCTCTCTTCTGCGCGTAGAGAGTGGGCTGCTGGGGCCGCTGCAGGGATGGATGATTGAACGGTTCGGGCCTCGCATGGTACTGGCCGTGGGCCTTGTTATCTTTGCCCTGGGATTCATGTACCTCAGCACCATCGATTCGCTGTTCACCTTCTACCTGGCCTTTGTCGTCATCGCCATCGGCTCCAGCCTGGGGGGGTTCCTCACCCTGTTCGTAACTGTAGCTAACTGGTTTGAGAAACACAGAGCAACCGCGTTGGGCATTGCCGCAACTGGTGTGAGCATTGGTGGTATGGTCGTGCCACTTGTAGCCTACGCTCTGACTACCTACGGCTGGCGTAGTACGGCATTCGCCTCTGGGTGGATCATCCTTGGCGCGGGTCTTCCTCTCGTCCCCCTCATGCGTTCAACTCCGGAGCGCTACGGCCTGCTACCTGACGGGGCACCGAAGCCGGATACTGTTGATGGCAAGCCAGCCGTCTCTGCTAACGATGGTGATTTCACCGCAAAAGAGGCCATGAGAACCTCGGCCTTTTGGCTCATCTCCTTTGGACATGGCAGTGCCCTGTTGGTTGTGGGTGCGCTGATGGTGCACCTTATTCCGCACCTTGTGGATCGCATGGACATGTCCTTGGGATCGGCAGCAATAGTGGTGACCGTCATGACTACCACGTCCATCTTTGGGCAGGTGGGTGGCGGGCTTCTGGGCGATAGATTGGACAAGCGCCTGATCTCCGCAGCCTGTATGCTGGCTCACACCGTTGCACTCATCGGAATCGCTTTTGCGTCTTCTCTGTTCCTAACCTATGTTTTTGCGATTATCCACGGCCTTGCTTGGGGTACACGAGGACCACTGATGGGAGCGATCCGTGCCGACTACTTTGGCCGGTCGTCGCTCCCAACCATCATGGGATTCTCTTCATTGATCATCACGGTGGGCAACGTCGTAGGGCCCGTGTTTGCAGGCTTCATGGCGGACTGGCAGGGGGACTACCAGATGGGGTTTGTCATCCTGGCGCTGCTTACCGGCCTTGGGACCGTCTTCTTCATTGCAGCCAAGAAACCTGAACCACCGCCTCGGGTCATAGCCCAACGCACGGCCGTCGACGAGGGTTAGTCCAGGCAAATAAAAAACACGCCCAAGCTGCAATAGCCGGGGCGTGCTCTTCTCTACGTTCTGGTGTGGTTAGGTGGGTGTGCCGGAAAGAACGCCTGCCTCGATGTAGGCCTCTCCCATGCTGCTGAACGATGTGGTTGCGCCACCAAAGTCCACTTCGTACTTCGGCTGTGCCTGACCGGAGTTAATAACTTCGAACAACCCGGCCTTGCCCTTTGGGCCCTCAATGGTGTGCAGCAGTGTCCTTGAATCCTTTGTGGTCATACGTGCCTCCCTTATCTTCTAACTAGTTGGCCTAGGATATACAACTTGCCTCCGCTGTTCAATAGCTGCGGAGACATGACGTTAGAGAGAACTCAGTACGTCAACAAGAGAATACTCCATTGGAAGGCTTGGAGAGACAGGGCCAAAAGACCCTAAAACGGGGCCATCCGTCCCCCTTCACATGTTGGCAAAGCTGGCCTCTACGGATACTATACGTCCACAAAATTGAGCGGGGGAGTGCCAGATACCAATGCACAAGCCCAAATTACAGGAGGATTGATTATGGACCAGGACGCCAAGAAGACAGCATTACGGATGATTCCTTACGGAATGTACGTACTGACTACCAAGAGCAAGGACGGCAAAGACGTAGGCGCAGCAACGGTTAACTGGGTCACCCAGACATCGTTCGCACCGCCATTGGTCGCCGTGGGTGTCAAAGCTGACTCCGGCGCGCACCAGCACATCAAGGACACCGGGGTGTTCGCAATCAACGTGATCGGCACAGAGCAGAAGGACATGGCGTTCACGTTCTTCAAGCCCCTGGAGCGCGATGGCAACTCCATCGGCGGCGAGGAGTTTGAGGATTCAGCGGAGACCAAGAGCCCGTTGCTCTTATCCGCTCCCGCATGGTGGGACTGCAAGGTTGTTGGTGAGGTTGCCAAAGGCGACCACAACCTGTTCTACGGCGGCTAAAAGGGCGAAGCCCTTTACCCATATGACCTGACGGTTACCCAACTAGATAGCCAAATAAAGAAGAGGGCCACCCATTGGGTGGCCCTCTTCTATTGCTTCCGGGTCGTGGTTGCGTTATGCCTTGGCGGGGGCTATCTCCCCAAGCATCTGGCCTGCATTGGTGTGGGACATGACCTCAAGCTCACCTTCCGTGAAACCGTTGTCCAGCAGGTTCGTCATGAACATGCCCATGCCTTCCTCAACCCAGGGCGCAGTACTCTGGCCCAGGTCTGTGGACAGGATGGTGGATGCAGGTCCTATGGTGCGAATGTTCTCGTATACCGTTGACCACTCCACCTTGCCAGTGAAGGGCTGGGTGAAACAACGCTCAAACATCACGTCGTACTTGGCAAGCTCCTTCTGTTCATCGATGGTCAGGAAGGTGGCGGGGAACTCCGGGTGGGTAATAACCACGCGGTTTACCTTGGCTTCTCGTGCTGCCTTCACCACCGGGATCATTTCGTTAGGAGCAATGTGGCCGGTGGCCAGAATCATGTCGTACTCAGCGATGACTTCCATGCACTGCCGTGCGGCTTCCGTCACCTTGCCGTCCACAACCACTTTCACCGGGCCGCCGGAGATGCCCTTCTCCAACATGGCTTTGGCAATGGTCATCCAGTAGGGCTGAGGTACGCCGGGGACGGGCTCGTTGGCAATGTTCTTGGCTTCGTTCTCTGCGTCTACGGTTGGGAACCAAACGACTTTGGTGCCCAACCTACCGGCAACGTCCACGGCCTGGGGGTTCAGCCCGCCCATGGAGTTGTTCAGGCATAGGCCACCGAAGGCCTTAAGTGCAGGGAACATCTCGTTGATGAGGTTGGCGCGGTCTGCTGTGCAGATGTAGTGCGACTTCAGCACCACACCAGCCATACCCGCTGCTACCGCGTGCTCTGCCAGAACGATATCATTGAACTTCCTGGGTAGCACGTCCGGTGCACTGTGGATGTGCATATCGTACGCGCCCTTAATCAACTCTTTCACCATTGCTTGATCTGCCATGGTCTTCTCCTCTGCTAAGCCCCATTGGGCCGTTATTGTTATCAGGAAATGTGTCAAAGGGATGGTAGCTATTGGCCAACAGGACTGTCAACCGCAGGATTCATCCTGCACCTGAGCTACCGAGCGGCCAGAACGCCTTAAGACAGTGTATCCTGTGCCGCAGGGGAGGGCATGACGATGAACGAAGCTGTTCAGGCCGTATTGGACTACCATCGCGCTACTAACCACTCGGTGGAAAGCGTTCAGTCCAACAACCTTGCCCTCGATTTCTCCAACCTGCCTCGCACGTACAAACTCTACCGGAAGCTAGAGACTGTGCCGCTGCCTGAGGAGCCGGTTGCCTCCACACTCCCGGCGCTGAATGCCCTTTCCACAACTGCCGGTTCCACTGAAGAGTCCGTTCCTGACCTGGCGACACTCTCCACACTTCTCAAGCTATCAGCGGGCATCACCAAGTGGCTGACGGTGCCTAACGGGAAGATGGCCTTTCGGGCTGCCTCCTGCACGGGCGCTATGTACCACATCGAGCTGTACGTGGTGTGTGCCGAGTTGGAAGGACTACCGGCAGGGGTCTATCAGTACGGAGTCCACGACAACGCATTGAGGCGCATCCGGTCAAGTGATTTTCGGGGTGCGCTTACTGATACTACCGGGAACCACTCCGGCGTGGCGAACGCTCCCGTAACCATCGTTTACACCAGTGTCTTCTGGCGCAACGCGTGGAAGTACCAGGGCCGGGCCTACAGGCATGCCTACTGGGACGGCGGGACGATTCTGGCCAACACCCTTGCGCTGGCGTCGAGCCACGGTCTCCCGGCGAGCGTTGTCACTGGCTTCGTTGACGACGCTGTGAACCGTTTGGTGGACGTGGACGGCGCGAAGGAAGCAGCCCTCTTCATGGTACCCATCGGGTACACGCCTTCCCGGCAAAAAACCGGTGATCCCGCCCCTGAACGGGCGAGGTTGGAGACGCTGCCCTATTCACCCCAGGAGGTAAATTACCCCCTGATTCGCTCGACGCACGATGCAACATCGTTGGCGGATGCCGATGCAGTACGGTCGTGGCGTTCGTCAGCCATGTCAGTGGGGGTAGGGCCGTCCACATCGCAATTAACGTCGTTGTCCCCCGCAAAGGCTGACGAGCAGCCCCAGGCTTCCGTCGACGAGGTCATCCAACAACGCGGCTCGACGAGGCGGTTCCAGGAGACGCCCATCAGCTATGCGGACTTCTCCACAATGCTGTCAGCAGCCACGGCAGGGGTGCCTGGCGACTACCTGTCAGAGTCGAGTGCAGATCTGAACGATGTGTACCTCATCGTGAACGCCGTTGAAGGGCTGGTGGGCGGTACGTACGTGTACCATCGAAACAGCCAGGAGTTGGAGCTTCTGCAAGAAGGGCAGTTCAGGGAAGAGGCTGGCCACCTTGGCCTCGGCCAGCCCCTGGCCCACGATGCTGCGGTGAATGTCTACTTCATGGCTGACCTGGATAAAGTAACGTCCGGCCTTGGCCCTCGTGGGTACCGTGCAGCCCAACTGGACGCCAGCACCACGGCGGGTCGACTCTACCTATCGGCGTATGCGTTGGGTCTGGGCGCGTCCGGTCTCACCTTTTTCGACGATGAAGTGACCGAGTTCTTTGCACCTCACTCCAAAGGGAAGAGCGTCATGTTCCTGGTGTTGCTGGGGGCGCCAGCGTATCGCAAGAAGGTGGACAGGGATCGCACGTGGTTTAATCCGGAAACACCGAAGTAGAAGTAACTGGGATTAGGGCTTTAATTCCAGATTTGGCTCTATGGTAGCCAGTTCACCAATGAAGTTCTGAGCGGTTGAGGAGATCGGCTTTCCTCGGAGCGTGACCACGCCAACCTGTTCTGGGATCAGCAGATTGCTCAACGGATAGATGTCCAGTTCAGCGGCGTCACCAGCGGATACAGCGATATCCGGCAACACAGAAATCCCCGTTCCACCTGCCACGTACAGCTTGATCGCCTCAATGCTATCCGTCTCTACAATGATGTCATAGTGGAGTCCACGCTTTTGAAAGGCCTCGTCCATCAGCCGTCGCGTGCGGGAGTTGGTGCTGAGCATGACCATGGGCCAGCGCGCCAGACCACTGAACGTCGGATCACCTTGTCGGCCTACCGGGTGGCCTTTGGGCGCAACGAGTACTCGCTCGATTGTGAACATGGGAGAGAAGTCGTAGCCGATGGGCACGTCCGCGGTTGGGAGTATTCCCAAATCAGCATCACCTTCGGCCACCATACGCAGGATGTCAGTCTCACCTCTCGACCATAACCGGAGCAGGTTCTTTGGGTACTTCTGTCGAAAGCTGGTGACCGGCTTATGCAGTACATTGGCAATGAGCGCGGATGGCGCTGCGATGGTCACAGGGCTGATGTGTTCAAGGCCATAGGTGAATGATTCCAGCGCGCCGATACCCTCCACCAACGGGCTGGCCATTTCCAGCAATGCCGTTCCTGCCGCCGTGAGCTGGATGGGCCTGCGACCCCGGAAAAGCAGCTCGACACCCAGTTCTTCTTCTAGCTTCTTGAGATGTTTGGTCGCCGCGGGCTGGCCCTGGTTGAGCGAACGGGCGGCGGCGGATATGCTGCCGAGCTTTGCCACAATACAAAATGTGCGTAGTTCGCGGAACTCCATAACGCCCTCCTCTCAGTCCTATTCCTAATTGGAATGTATCATATGGCATAGTATGCCTTGACACAAGTTTTGCGCACTTCCATAATTCTCCGCAAAGCTCATGTCAGAGTTTTAAAATACGGGGGAGGGTCATCATGGCTAAGTTTCGTATTATGCCCCATAGCCGCCTACAGGAGTGGGTAGCTGAGGAACTGGGATACTTTGCAGATGAGGGTCTGGACTACGAGTTTCTGCATTCAACTCAGGTATCTGCTCAGCCCAGCGTCAGTTCAAGCGACCAGGCACCGCTAGAGGTGAAGCGTGGCGCATTCGAAGGAATGGCAGAAGGACGTGCCTGCGAGATCAGTTCTGCCTGCCATTGGGCCATCAACATGGCTGCCCATGGTGAGCACGGTCGCATGTGGGGACACGCCTATTCAGTGACTCCGTCCGGTATTTGGGTAGCCCCTGAGTCTGACATCAAGTCGCCTGAGGACCTCAAAGGCGTAGAGGTTGCAGTGGGCTACCACTCAGGCAGCCACTTCTCAGCCATCCAGGCTCTTGAGCCGTTCCTGTCCAAGGATGACATCAAGCTCCAGTTCGTGGGCGGCCCCGTTGACCGGGCGGTGCTCTCCCTGGACCGTCGAGTAAAGGCCGCTAACGTATTCGGCACTCCTTCATATGTGTTGGAGCAGCAGGGGTTCCGAAAGATCGTGGACACCAGCTTCATGATTGGCTTCCTCATCAACGGTGATGCCACGGACGAGCAGCTCTGGGGGTACTTCAACGCTCTACAGCGCGCACAGCGTGAGATTGACGTTGCCAAGGAGCTCTATCAGCACTACTTCCTGAAGGAGCTGCCGGAGAAGCTTCATCAGTACTTCGACTACCGAAAGGCTGGCATCGGCGAGCGGTTGGTCTTTGAGCCCTACACCAAGGAGACGTTCGACCGCACACACCGGTGGATGTTGGAGTGGGGTATGTTCGATAAGGAGCAGGTCGGCACATCCTCCTATGAGGATGTTGTGCACGCCTAAGCCTATCCAACAGTGAGATTTGAAGGAGCCCCGGCATTGCCGGGGCTCCTTTTTTGTGCGGATGGAGCTTTGATTTTGACCGTAGTAGTTGCAACGCCCTATAACAGAAACGTAATGAGCAACATGCGATTTTGTATATGTATAAATAAGGGGACGCGCCACTAGTCACAAATTGTGCAATGTGGAAGGCTCCTCTGTGAAAACATGAGGGGCCTTTTTTTGTTAGACAAGTAACCACTTCAGGTAAGAGGGTAACAACATGAATCAGTCACAATTCGCTGAGGAAACCGGACCAAGGTCAACATTCCAACAGGTGTTTTCCTTCCCGAATCCCGTCAATGAATCGGCGGCCAGGCTCGTCGCAGGGATGGTTGTAGCGTTAACGTCAAGCATCATCATCTTTGAGGCCTACTAGCTCTTGCCGGTACTTGTGTACGGCTTCCTTGCCAGGGTCCTCACAGGCCCCACCCTCAGTCCCATGGGTCTGCTGGCCACCAAGGTAGTTGCGCCAGGCCTCAGCTTTCCAGTCAAGCTCGTCTCAGGTCCCCCCAAGCGGTTTGCCCAGACTATAAGCCTGCTATTCTCCATGACGGCGTTGATATTGCACTTCGCCTTCGGCCTTAGCGAGGTTGCCAGCATCGTCCTAGGAATACTGGTAGTCTTCGCCGTCCTTGAGTCGGTCTTTGCGTTCTGCGACGGATGCGTCACCTTCGGCATCCTCATGCGTGTGGGCCTGATTCCGGAAAGCGTCTGCAAGAGTTGCGTATTCTAAACTGGCCGGCCCATTCGCAATCCTGCCTGCACACAGATGCCTACGACTTGTTCTAGGACTTCGTGCATGCCCGTTGGCCTTGCGCGCCCGCTGTGATACCCTCCGCCAAACTTCCGCGTTTTGTCATCCCGTTTTGTAATCTAATGACAGCGCGAAAAAGGGGTGCAAGATGGCTGACAGAGTAACAACCAGGTTCCAGAAACTCCTCAAAGACCCTGAACTCCTGGTGATGCCGGGCGGATTCAGTCCACTCATGGCACGTATGGCGGAGTCCATTGGATTCCAGTCCTTCCACATGGCCGGCTCCCAGATATCGGCGTACGTCTATGGGTACTCTGACGTAGGCTTGCTGACGCGGGACGAGATGGCCCGGAACGCCCACAACATCGCTTCAGCATGCGACATCCCCATATTCGCCGATGCCGATACCGGCTACGGCAATGCCCTCAACGTCTACAACACGGTTCAGGAGTATGTTTGGGCCGGTGCGGCTGGCCTGCACATAGAGGATCAGGAATCACCCAAGACCTCGGGCACCGGCGAAGGCAAGCGATGCATTTCTCAGGCAGAAGCCATCGGCAAGTACAAGGCGGCAATGGCAGCCAAGAACGAGATGGATCCCGACTTCGTCATATGCGCCCGGTGTGACCTCATTGGTGCCGAGGGTGGTAGCTTTGAAGCAGCGGTAGAGCGATGCATAGCGTACGCGGAGGACGCCAAAGTAGACGCCGTCTGGATTAACAACATCAAGAACATCGATGACATTGCAGAGGCGTGTCGCCAGATACCGGCTCCGGTCATCCCCCTGTACAGCGGATCGGCCCCACAGCCAACGCTTGAACAACTCCAACAGGCTGGTGCTGCCGTAGGTATCTTCCCATCGTTGACCTCTTCACCAGGGCTTCAACCAACATGGGACATGCTTCACGATTTCAAGGAGCGAGGCGTTGCTGCGTTGTTGGAACGCCGGGCAACGGACCGAGCAAGCGCGTGGGGCGCCGTGCGACCCGATGATTTTGCATATGTATCCCATGAGACGGCCAAGGCCATAGAAGAAGCATTCATTCCCAAGGAATAGTTGAACCCAGAACGGAGACGTCATGGCTGAGAAGATCACCACAAAATTCAGAAGGCTGATCAATGACCCCAAGTTGCTGCTGATCCCCGGAGGCTTCAGCCCGTTGGGGGCCAGAATGGCGGAAGAGGTGGGGTTTGAAGCCTTCTTCCTTGCCGGTTCGCAGTCGTCGGCATTCCTCTATGGACTGCCGGACATTGGACTGATGGGTCGCAAAGAGATGGCAGAGGCAACGCAGAACATCACTGCTGTGTCTGACATCGCTGTGTTCGTAGACTGCGATACGGGCTACGGCAACGCGGTCAACGCCTACCATGCTGTTCAGGGCTACGTGCGCGCTGGAGCGGCTGGCCTGCACATTGAAGACCAGGAATTCCCCAAACTCTCGGGTACCGGAGCCGGGCGGAAGTGCATCCCGGTTGATGAGGCTGTAGGTAAGTACAAGGCGGCCGTGTCGGCCAAGAACGCAATCGACCCTGACTTCGTGATATGTGCCCGCTGTGACCTCATTGGTGCGGATGGCGGCAGCTTTGACGAGGCTATCGAGCGATGCATCGCCTATGTGGAAGAGGCCAAGGTGGACCTCATCTGGCTCAACAACGTCCAGGAGAAGGGCCAGATTGAAGAGGCTGCCAAGCGCATCCCCGGCGCGATCATGCCGACATTCGGTGGAGCTCCACCCGCTCCCTCGCTAGAGGAGTTGGAGGCATGGGGCATCTCTGCTGCAATCTTCCCGGCCATGACCACGTCCGTGGGACTTCAGGCTACGTGGGAGTTCTTGAACGATTTCAAGGAGCGAGGCCAGGCTGCCGCAGACGAACGACGAGAGCAGACACGGGCCAGCAAGTGGGGCCCAGCGCGGTTCAGCAACTTCTCTAAGCCCAACTCGGATATGGTAAAAGAGATTGAAGACCAGTATTTGCCCAAGGAGTCTCAGCGCGATTATGAGAACACCTTTGGCCACTTCGCCCCGCCATCGTAAAAAGAGGTACGGCATCACTTACGACACAGGCGGGCCCGATGGTATAATGTATACACATCGGGTAAAGCTGCTCTGCTAGCTACCGGACAAAACCTAAACATCACATGAGGTCTGCCTAAATGAACCTCCTAGCCCACGCGTTACGGCCCAGTCGAATTATGGTTGCTTCCCTCGCTCTAGTTGCCCTGCTAGCCCTTGCGGCATGCTCGTCTGACGATGCCGCAGCGCCTCTCGGCCCTGACGATGTGGAGTTCACTGCCACTGATGGTACGGTGCTTCGCGGTCGACACTATGGCAGCGGCGATGTCACTGTGGTGCTCGCCCACATGCTTCCAGCCGACCAGGAAAGCTGGACCGAGTTTGCCGGAACGCTCAACGCTGAGGGTTACGCGGCATTCAGCTTTAACTTCAGGGGCTTCAAACCCTCCCAGGGAGACAAAGACATAGACCAGATCGATAAGGATCTGGAAGGTGCTCTTGAATATCTGGAAGGTCAGGGTGTGGAGCAATTCGTCATCATCGGCGCGAGTATGGGTGGAACGGCTGCTCTCAAAGTGGCTGCCCACCGGGACATCCTTGGTGTCGTCGCATTGTCAGCTCCATCAGAGATACAGGGCCTTTCCGCGGAAGAGGACATCGCGCTGGTCAGCGCTGCAAAACTCTTCTTCTCGGCAGAGGATGATAAAAGCGCGCTCCGTTCGGCAGGTGAGCTGTACAACGTCTCAAGCGCCCCCAGGTTGATTGAGACCTTCATCGGCAGTGAGCACGGAACTGACCTCCTATACGGGGACCATGCCCAAGGGGTTCAAGACCGCATTTTCGAGTTTCTTGCGTTCACACAGAGCTCCGACCAATGAGCGGCACCAACGTAGCGATTATTGACTACGGAGCGGGAAACTTACGCAGCGTGGCCAAGGCATTGGAATCCCTGGGCGCCAAGCCACTGGTAACCTCTGACCCCAAAGAGATGGAAGCTGCGGACGCGATTGTCCTGCCGGGACAGGGCGCATGTGATTCTGCGATGGTGGCCCTTAAATCCCATAAGCTCATTGACATCGTAAAGCAGGTCATCAACAGTGGTCAGCCCTTCTTTGGCGTTTGCCTGGGCCTTCAATTACTCTTTGATTCCACGGAAGAGGGCAATGCAGATTGCTTGGGCATTATCCCTGGCCGTGTTAAACGATTTCCAGCGGGGCTCAAAGTGCCGCACATGGGGTGGAACACCGTAGAGTTCCAGGACACAGAACACCCGGTTTTTCAGGATATTCCACAGGGGAGTCACTTCTACTTCGTCCACAGTTTCTATGCGGCCCCTGAATCCTCGGATGTCGTGGCTGCCACTACGGAGTATGGCCTGGATTTTTGTAGCGCGGTGGCCCAGGGAAACCTGGTTGCTACCCAGTTCCACCCGGAGAAAAGTGGACCAATGGGCCTTAGACTTTACGCAAACTTCTTGCGTATGGTGGGGTCTTTGGCGTAACCTCTGCTTCACGTAATAAAATGACAAACTTGGAGGTCTGAAATGGGTAAGTTCAAAAAGGGCGATCAAATACAGGTTCCCAGCACAATCCGAGGTATCCTGGAAGAGATCATTGGCAAGAAGGGCCAGATCATCACTGAGGTTCCGGAGCGCACCATGCCCTCCACCTATGGTGAAGGCGACGCGGTGTACTTGATTCGCTTTGATGGCGTCAAGGACTCGCAGTTCGTTGAAGAGCACAACCTGCAGTCTGCCTAGGTAGCCCAGGTATTCCACGGGCATTGATGCGTTGATGTCCGTGGTGTTTATTAGTAGATAAATCATAGAGTGAACAGGTAATGCAACAATCTTGTATGGCCTCCATATGGAGGTAATTCCGGCTATAGACCTCAGGGGAGGCCGGTGCGTCCGGCTTTATCAAGGTGACTTTGCCCGTGAAGAAGTCTTTGGCGACGACCCTGTCGCTATGGCGCTGCGATGGCAATCAGAAGGTGCTTCGCGATTGCATGTAGTGGACTTGGACGGCGCCGTTTCGGGTTCCCCCGAGAACGTTGATGCTATCCGAGCGATTGCAGCAAACGTAGGCATCTCCATGGAGGTCGGTGGCGGCATCAGGGACATGGAAAAAGCCGAACTTCTTTCCGATGCAGGCGCTGACAGGTTAGTACTTGGCACCTCCGCAGTAGAAGACCCTGAGTTGGTCACCTCTATGCTTGAACGATTCGGGCCTGAATCTGTCGTAGTGTCAGTAGATGCCAGAGACGGGTGGGCTGCCCTCAGGGGTTGGAAACAGCCGTCACAGATGCGCGCGCTGGAACTCATGGAGCGCATGGTGGCCCTGGGTGTCTGCCGTTTGGAGTACACGGACATCAGTAGAGACGGCACCATGACTGAGCCCAACTTTGAAGCCGTCACAGAGACGCTGAACCACGTGAGGGTTCCCCTCATCGCTGCTGGCGGCATCGCGAATGCGAGACACCTTGAGCGGTTGGCCGATCTTGGTGTTGAGGGCGTAATCATCGGCAAAGCGCTGTACACCGGCGCAGTGAGCCTACCAGAGGTACTGAAATCGCTGGGAAACTAGCCCTCCCCTGTGCATATTGGGACTGAAGAGCCGCTATCCCTGCGATGCGGTGTGGGGAATCGGAGCCCTCGGGTATATACTAGATTCAGGACTAATGCCCTCCACTGAAAACCGTTCCCATCGAAAGGACGTTCATGAGCCAGAAAACTGATCAATCGATACCTTCGCAGATCCTGGTTGACGCCATGGATCCGCTGCGCATCCTGGCCCAACTGCCCCTTCGTCCGTACCAACGCCTGGGTGATTTCCGTTGCGGGAAGGGCGCATTGACCATCCCTTTGGCCAAGTATGTGTTTGATGGCAAGGTCTATGCCACTGATGAGCTTTTAAGCGCACGAGAAGACCTTGAAAAGAACCTTGCAGATACACACCTCACCAACACTGTTGTCTACGATCAGAAGGAAGAGGACACAACCGTTGATCCTGAATCCTTGGACGGGGCAATGGTTACCCTGGTTCTCTCCGCTAGCAAAACCAGTAAGCCCGCATTCCTGAAGCGAATTGCCAAGCTGATGAAGCGTGGCTCTTGGGTCGCAATAGTAGAGTGGGCCAAGATCGAAACCGATGACGGACCCGCTCTGGACAAGCGCCTGGACGATGCTGAAGTCGTCGATATCGCCCAGCAGGCAGGATTCCGGTTTACTGAGAAGCGGACCCTCTCCAGTGACTATTACCTGGTTATCCTACGTAAATAGATTTGAAGTCGGCGACTCCGCGATAGCGGTAATCGACCGACCCAAGATGAACGAGTAATGCTGACCAAACGTATCATCCCATGCCTGGACGTGGATGCTGGCCGCGTGGTGAAAGGCGTTTCCTTTGTAGACCTCAAGGACGCTGGAGACCCGGCCGAGCTAGCATCTTTCTATGACAAAGAAGGCGCGGATGAGCTGATATTCCTGGACATCACCGCCAGTTCAGACAATCGCGGCATCATGGAAGAGGTTGTCAAAAAGGTTTCAGAGAACCTCTTCATTCCCCTGACCGTCGGCGGCGGACTCAGCTCCATTGAAGACATCCGGCGGATGCTGGATGCCGGGACCGACAAAATCTCTCTCAACACCGCTGCAGTACATGATTGGTCGCTGGTTGCGGCCGCCTCCAACCGATTCGGCGCCCAGTGCATCGTGGTGGCTGTGGATGCCCGGAGTGTCCCGGAAAACGCTGCTATCCCCAACACCGGTGGCACCTTCACCCTTGACCCGGATTCCCGATGGGAGGTCTACACCCACGGTGGCCGCAAAGCCACGGGTATAGACGCCGTCAAATGGTGCCGACACATGGATGCCGTAGGGGCAGGTGAGCTTCTTCTGACCAGCATGGACTCCGATGGTCACAAGTACGGGTATGACATTGACCTGACCAGCGCAGTCTCTGACTCGGTATCCATCCCGGTAATTGCTAGTGGCGGCGCAGGAAGCCCTGACCATATGCTGCACGTGCTGGAAGAGGGCAAGGCTGATGCTGCACTGGCTGCCAGTATCTTCCACTTCGGGACGTACAGCATCGCAGAGGTCAAAACGTACCTGGCCGAGCACGGTGTGCCCATCAGGCCCATAGAGAACCGCTAACAACCTATATGCCTCCGGCGGAGACTAAACCCCGCCCCCACTTGTTAACTACCAACACCGGGGAGTCCAGAGGGGTTCCCCTCTGGCAAAGGGCTCCGGGGGATGTGCCCCCGGCTAACCACCGCAGGCCAGTCTCAGGCATAATGCCCCCGGTTTATCACCCGCCTCAGACACGCTACAATAGACACAAGCCAATAACCCGCAAGGAGCCACTGTGTCTACTAAGATGGTTGTCTTTGACGTCTTCGATACGCTTTTCGCCAACACCCACGACTACTGGCGAGAGAGCTTTATCCGGGTGTGCGCCGATCAGAAGCTCCAGGTAGAGCCGTACACCCTGTGGGACGTGTGGCTGCCCAAAGAGCGGGAGTTTCGTGCGCGTCGTCTCAACGTTGAGACGATGACGCCTGGCCCCTTCGAGTCCTACTCCGATGTATGGCGCGACTGCTTTGTACGCGCTTTCGAAGAGCTGAGGCTGAAGGGCGATGCGAGCGCTGCAAACGAACTCTGCCTCGCTGATTTCGCCGACAGGCCGCCCTTCCCGGAGACACTGGAGGTCATCGAACAGCTTAAAGGAAAGCAACCCATGGCCATCCTCTCTAACGCCGATGATTCTTTCCTCTACCCGCTGCTGGCCAAGCACGGCATTACGGACGCCTTCGAGGCCATCGTTACCTCGGAGGGAGCGGAGGGTTATAAGCCCCACTCGCTGATTTTTGACGTGCTCTTCAAGCAACTGGGCCTGCACCCAAGTGAAACTCTTATGGTGGGTGACACGTTGCATGAAGATGTATGGGGTAGTTATTTGGTAGGGATGCCATCGGCATGGATCAATCGACACGATGCGCCCATGAACGGTCGGGTGACGCCTACCCATGAATTGCATAGCTTGAAAGACCTTGTTATCGTTCTCAACGAAGCAGAGAACGCCTCAACCGGAAAGTGAGGGGAGCCATGACCCAGGAGCTGAAGCTCAACGAAAACGGCCTGATACCTGCCATTGCTCAGCATTATGAGACTGGCCAGGTGTTGATGATGGCCTATGTCTCTCCAGATTCCCTGAAGCACACTGTTGAGAGCAACGATGTCTGGTTCTACAGTCGCAGTCGACAGGCCCTCTGGCACAAAGGCGAGGAGTCAGGCAACTTCCTTCGCGTTAAATCGACGTGGCTCGATTGCGATGGCGACACGCTGCTCTTCAAAGTCGACCCGGTAGGCCCTGCCTGCCACACGGGTGAAATGTCATGTTTCTTCACTGAGCTTGAAGGGTCGCAGACCTACGCCGATGCAGACCCCGGTGTGGGAGTGCTTGAAGAGTTGTTTGCGGTCATCAAAGATCGCCAGGCGAACCCCACGGACGAGAGCTATACGGCAAGGCTGCTGGCGTCAGGCGTTGGCAAGGTCGCGCAGAAGGTAGTTGAGGAAGCGGGTGAGACTGCTATAGCTGCCTCAATGGGCAAAACGGATGAGCTCCCAGGCGAGGTTGCAGACCTGCTGTATCACACGCTGACGCTCTTAGCTGCCACAAACACATCACCTAAATCTGTTTGGGAAGTGCTGGCTCAGCGTCGGCAGGGCATCGGCCTCCACGACTAGGGCTTGGCCCTGGACCCATATGTCGCTGCGGCGAGGGGACTAAAGAGGTCTTGCCTCCGGCGGAGACTGAAGCCCGCTATGTTCGGCTCCTCTGGCCCGCAGGCCAGTCTCAGCCAAATACAAAGGGTTCCGGGGGATGTGCCCCCGGTTCAACAACAGTCCCATACATACACGAACCAAGCCTAAAAAAAGGACACATGACCCCTGTAGCAATGAAGTCTCACGTAGAGATAAGAGTCCCAGCCACTACGGCGAACCTGGGGCCTGGTTTCGATTGCCTCGGCATGGCTCTGGATATCTGGAACACCGTGCGCATGGAGACGGGCGGCTCAGGCATCAAGGTGTCCGGCGAGGGTGCTAACTTGCTGAGTCGCGGCGACGATAACCTGGTGTACACGTCGGCCGCTGCCCTCTTCCAGGAGATCGGCGAGCCCATGCCCCCACTGCTGATTACCTGCGACAACGCTGTGCCCCTGGGTCGAGGCCTTGGCAGTAGCTCCACCGCCGTGGTAGGTGGCCTGGTGGCGGCGAACGCCCTGTGCGGTGAGCCTCTATCACAGGACGAACTGCTTGCCCTGGCGGTGCGTATCGAAGGCCATCCGGACAACGTGACGCCTGCCCTTCTTGGAGGTTGTCAGATCGTCGTTCAGGACGAAGCGAAGCTGATTACCTCCACGATTCCCCTGGCGAAAGAGCTATGGGCAATCCTGTACATCCCGTCGCAGCAGATGCCAACCCAACAGGCCAGAGGGCTCCTTGGACCGTTGGTAAGTCGAGCCGATGCCGTGTTCAACATGGGTCGAACTGCGCTGTTGGTGAACGCCCTGACATCGGGCGATCTAGCACTACTGAAGACGGCCACCCAGGACAGGTTGCACCAACCGGCCAGAGGCGTGCTCTTCCCAGCGATGCGTTTGATTATCCGCGCCGCGTTGGAAGCGGGTGCCGCCGGTGCGTTCCTTTCCGGCGCAGGTTCCACCGTCCTGGCATTGACGCCCGACCGTGAGATGACCGTTGGCTACGAGATGGCTGACATGGCCGTCAAGGCCGGTGTCCCCGGCGACGTGAAGATCACCAAGGTCAGCGACCAGGGTGCTCACATCGTGAGTGTGGGATAACCCATGAGTTCTTGTGGAGGAGGATTGCGATGAACGGCATACATGACATGGGCGGCATGCATGGCTTTGGCGAAGTCACCCATGAAGAGAATGAACCAGTGTTCCATGAGTCCTGGGAAGGCAGGGTCATGGGAATTCGACGGTCCCTGGTGAAACATAAGATATTTGAACCGTACAACTTCCGTTTCACCGTGGAGAGCCTTAGCCCGTCAGAGTACCTGAATTCAAGCTATTACGAGCGCCACCTGCGTGCCGCTGAGAACGGAGCAATCGCCAAGGGCTTCATCACTAAGGAAGAGATGGATGAGCGGATGGAGTTCTTTCGTCAGAACCCGGATGCCCTTCCTGAACGTAGAGAAGACCCGAAAGAATCGGAGCAGATACAGAAGATAACGTTCATGTTGGAACCACTGCATCGCGACACGGGCGCTACTCCTGGCTTTAATGTCGGCGATGTCGTCCGTGCCAGGAACATCAACCCGCAGGGGCATACGAGATTGCCTCGCTACATCAGGGGGAAGACGGGCATCGTGGTCAAATACTACGGCAACCATGATTTCCCGGACATCGATATGAACGGAAACAAGAGTGAGCCTCAGCCTATCTACAGCGTTCAGTTTGACGCGGAAGAGTTGTGGGGCGCCACGGCGGAGGTGAACCAACTCCTTTTCATTGATATGTGGGAAGGGTACATTGAACCTGCATAGACCGGGCAAGCAGTAAGGGGAGGATGACCATGAGCATTGAAGAGCATCACCACCACGATGAGTCCTACGCGGAACTTCGCACCAAAGCGCTGGAGTCTCTCCTTGTCGAGAAGGGCTTGATTGCCAGCAACGCCATCGACGATGTGGTGAGGACGTACGAGCAGGACATCGGGCCGATGAACGGTGCAAAGGTCGTCGTCAAGGCATGGACGGACCCCGAGTACAAAAAGCGACTGCTTGAAGAGGGCACCAGCGCCATAGAAGAAGTGGGGTTCACTGGCGCTCAGGGTGCCCAGATCGTTGTGTTGGAGAACACAGATGACATCCACAACATGGTGGTCTGCACGCTGTGCTCCTGCTACCCGTGGCCGGTGCTTGGTCTTCCACCTAGCTGGTACAAGTCAGAGGCCTATCGCTCACGGGCAGTCGTGGAGCCGAGAGCTGTACTAAAAGACTTTGGACTTGAGCTTGATCCCGCGGTTAATGTACGCGTCTGGGACAGCAACTCGGAGATACGGTACATGGTGCTGCCGCAAAGGCCCGCTGGAACCGATGGCATGACCGAGGAAGAGCTCATAGAAATTGTGGGTAGAGACTCCATGATAGGCGTCGCCGTCGTTGAGTCGCCGACCTCAGTCCGCTAACAACACCCGTTCATGGTGAGCCTGTCGAACTACGATGATTGTCATTCTGAGAGAGGTCTTCCGGTGGAGGACGACTGAAGAATCCGAGGCCTTGGCTTTCGGGGCGACTCTAGATTCTTCGCTCTGCTCAGAATGACAGGTCACCGATGACTACTTGAGAAGCGGTCGAGAGAAAGTAACATGTCGATAATCGTTCAGAAATACGGAGGTAGCTCCCTAGCCGACGCCGAGAAGGTGCGCGGGGTAGCTAAACGCATCATTGCCGCCAAGGCAAAGGGCGATGGTGTTGTGGTCGTCTGCTCTGCGATGGGCGACTCCACCGACGACCTCCTCGCGTTATCGCGCAAGGTAGCCACGTCGCCGGTTGAGCGGGAAGTCGATCTACTGCTCTCCACCGGGGAAATGGTCTCCTGCGCGCTCCTGGCCATAGCCCTCAACGATATGGACTGCCCTGCCGTCAGCCTCACCGGACTCCAGGCGGGAATCCAGACCGAGGCGCTGCACGGAAAGGCGCGCATCGCCGATGTTGCGCCGGATCGGATCATTGCAGAGCTTGATGCGGGGAGAGTGGCAGTCGTATGCGGCTTCCAGGGCGTCACAGAGGCCCAGGAGGTCACTACGCTGGGCCGTGGCGGCTCTGACACCACGGCCGTTGCTTTGGCGGCCGCTCTGAAGGCCGAGCGTTGCGAGATATATACCGATGTCGAGGGCATCTATACCGCTGACCCGCGCATCGTCCCCAAGGCGCGGAAGCTCCCGGAGATCGGCTACGAAGAGATGCTGGAGCTGGCGGTGAGCGGCGCTAAAATGCAGCCTCGCTCCATTGAACTTGGCGAGATATATGACATACCTATCCTGGTGGCGTCTACGTTCAGTGATGCCCCGGGCACGCTTATCCATCGGGAGGTGGCTATGGAAGTCAGAAGTAGAGTGCGAGGCGTCGCTAGGGATACCAACGTTGCCAAAGTGACGGTGCTGGCGGTCCCGGACCAGCCCGGTATCGCCGCTGATTTCTTTGAGCCTTTGACAGAGGCCGCTGTCAGCGTGGACACCATTGTGCAGAACACCAGCGTGGAGAAGCTGTCAGACCTTTCCTTTACGGTCACTCGCACGGACATCGATAAGGCTCTGGCCGTGGTGGAACCGATAGCTGCAAGGGTTGGCGCGGGAGGCGTGACCCACGATGCGGCCCTGGCCAAAGTGAGTGTTGTTGGGACGGGTATGCAGAACTCTCCCGGCTATGCGTCTACCATGTTCAGATCTCTTGCCAATGCCGGAGTGAACATAGAGATGATCACGACTTCAGAGATTCGCATCACCTGTATCGTTTCGGAGAGCCAGTGCGCAGATGCGGTACGTGCGTTGCACACGGCGTTCGAACTCGACCAAGACTAGGCAGGGCGTGCATAACGTGGTTAGCTGAAATCTGGCTGACGGCCGAGGGTATCGGCGCAAAGACGTTTAAAGAAGGAGGAACGATATGACACAGGCAGAACAGACCCCTCAGGAGGCCATGCAGCAACAGGCGGGCAAGTTCCTTGGCCAGATTGCCGGGTATGTGGGAGTGCGGACAATGGAGATCGGTATCTCCCAAGGACTGCTGGCTGAGGTTGGAGCGAACGAAAAAGGCGCTACTGCCACTGATCTGGCAACCAACCTCAAACTTGACCCCATGTACGTGGCCGTCTGGTGTCGAGCGGCGTACGCGTCAGAACTCTTGGAGAGCGCCGATGGAATGACCTTCACCCTGGCGCCATTTGTCGACAAACTACTGCTTGATCGAGATTTCCCTGGCTACATCGGCGGGATGCCACAGGTCGTCATCCAGCCGGAATTTTTCGATGTGTTCAAAGAGAACCTCCCAACGGGCAAGAACATCTGGTGGAACGATTGCAGCCCCACGTTCATCAACATGGTGAGTGAGACGGGCCGGCCGTTTTATAACCGACTTGTCCCAAACGGCCTGTCCCAGATTCCTGGCCTCCCGGACGTGCTTGCAGGCAATGCAAAAGTCCTTGACCTGGCATGCGGTGCTGGCTACGGCCTGCAGCGACTTGCTGAGACCTACCCGTCAGTGTCACTGGTGGGTCTGGACGGCGATGCTTACTCACTGGGTAAGGTGAAGGAGCGTATGACGGAGCTGGGGATTCAGGGCAAGGTCGATCTGGTTGAGAGCACCTTGGAGGACATCACTGCCGTTGAGGAATACGATGCCATCCTCATCAACATCTCCATGCATGAGTGCAGAGACATCGAGCAGGTTGCAGATAGGGTGCTTAAGGCGTTGAAGCCCGGCGGTTACTTTGTTATCTCAGACTTCCCGTTCCCGGCCACAACCGCTGAGTGCCGCACAGTGCCCGCTCGAGTGCTCTGCGGAATCCAGTACTTCGAGGCGCTGATCGGCGACCAGTTGATGCCAACGCAGGCCTTTGTTGACCTGCTAAACAGGCATAGCTACAAAAACGTTAGCTCCTTTGATGTGACCCCAGTCCACGCAATAACCTACGGCCAAAAGTAAACGCAAAAAGGGGAAGGCCAATGAATTGGCCTTCCCCTTTTCTTTTGCCCTGAATCAGCAGCTTCTATGCAACGTTTAAAGTGTTCTTCATCACATCCAGCAGACCCACCTGCTGGCCCACTTTGATTGCCTGTGTCCTGCTCCTCACGCCCAGCTTCTGGTAGAGGTTCCGCAAATGGAAGTTCACGGTATTGAGGCTGAGAACCAGATGCTCGCCTATCTCCTTCGTTGAAGAACCGTCAGCCAGGAGGTGAAGCACCTCCCGCTCCCTACTGCTCAGGTCCGGCAGGTCTGACTTTATAGGCTCCGCCAGTTTCCCAACGACCGATGCAGGTACCAAGGACCCTCCGGCATGCACCGTACGAATGCCATGGATGATCTCGTCTTTGGTTGCGCCTACCCCTTGGCCCCGGCCCTAATGCCCTCGCGCACATGGTCGCCAACATAAAAAGAGTGTGTGCAGTTCGTCGGTACTCATTAAATGTAGACCGGAAATGGGGGAGAGGGCACACTAAGACTGACGGTTTTCCCTCTATGGAATTGGTTGTTCTACCGCCATTATTTTTGCGAGGTGTTGGTGGGTGATTGACGGTATTTAGAATTTTTGTTCATGGAGGTATTGTTAACTTAGCCAATCATTGAATTTTCGGTGAATTGCATGAATGGTATCGGGAAGTCGATAAAACCCACCATTTCCGGGGGATTATCCTCAGAGTCGGAAATGGTGGGTTTTGTAGATTAGTGGGTCTGGGTGGTGGGGACCAACGATGAACATGGGAATTGTTACGTGCTAAGCCCCAGGGAGTCCCAAAGGTCCTTTGTGGTTTTCTCTGAGGCGCTGTTGAGTTCTTCAACCCCTGCTGTGAAGACTGTGCCCACCACAGTCCGTAATGGACGTGTACCCGCGGGCATGTCCACCAAACGCTTCACCGCATCAGCGATTTCTTGAGGGTCTGACGGGTTTATTGGCATACGGGGTTTGGTGTTTGAAACGGCGTTGTACGCGGAGAGGATTCTGCTCTCCGTTCCAACAAGCGCATTCTCCATCACAGGCGTAGAGAATGAGCCCGGCTCCACAATGGCTACGTCAATGGTAAATGGCTTGAGCTGGTAGTGGAGGGCTTCAGCGAAAGACTCCATGGCGAACTTACTTGCTCCGTAGGCGTTGCCCATGGGGATGACCAACCTGCCCAGAGAACTGGTGATCTGGATGATCAACCCGGACTTCCGCTCACGCATCCCGGGGAGAATGGCTTTGTTGATTCGCAGGGACCCAAAGGTGTTCACATCAAACACATGGTGGAGTTCTGCGACCGTGAACGACTCAATAGGTCCTCTACTGGCGATCCCTGCGTTGTTGATCACCACATCAATGTGACCCGCATCGGCAAGGACTTTGGCTATCGCAGTGTCCACGGAGTCCTGGCTGGTGACATCGAGTTCGATGACCTCCACCGCAAGCTTCTCGCCCTGCGCCCAGGACTTCAGTTGTCCCGCGGCGTTTACGTTTTTCCCGCCGATTCCTCGCATGGTGGCGAAGACCTGGTGTCCGTCTTTTGCCAGGATCTTGGTGATAAGTTCGCCGAACCCGCCACTGGCACCGGTTACGAGGATGTTCAAAACTATGACTCCCTTTGCTTGTGAATTATCTGGCCTCTCTGGATTTTCCTAACCTATCTTGGAGGCCGTCAGGTCAAGTGGGTCCAGGGCTAGCCCTACACGCCCAAATCCTGCATCAGGTCCTGGATTGCTGTCTTTGTGGGTTTCAGCTTGGATGGCGCACGAAGGCCCATCGGCTCGTTCTGTATCTCCGGTGTGGTCTTCACGCAGATGAACACCGGGCCTTCTGCGCTCATCACCTCTGCCGCACGGGAAGCAAAATCTTCCAGGTCATCAAACTCAAAGGCACTGGCATACCCCGCCTCTTTCGCCATGCCTGCAAAAGAGATCTTGCCGTTTCCCGGAATAGGCTGCCCTCCGGTAACGGCATAGACACCGTTCTCCAGCACAAAGTGATAGAGGTTCTTGGGTGCCTTTTCCGCAATGGTCACCAGCGTGCCCAGGTTCATCAGCAAACTGCCATCGCCGTCGAAGATGATGACCCGCTTGTCCGGTTGCGCCAACGCGACGCCTAGAGCGAACGATGATGCTTTGCCCATCGCGCCGCCCAGGGGGATGTCACGGTTCTTGTTGCTGCTTACTTCATTCCAGCCACGACTCCCGGTCATCGTGGGAACGACGATGCCGTTATCGCGATACTGCTCTACCACTTCCATCAATGCGACTTGGTCAATCATGTGTTCTCTCCTGTTGTGCTTTTCAAGAGTGAATTATTTTTAGCGGTTGAATCCGTGATACTCGTCGCCTACCAGCACTACTACCGGCATCTTGGTCCGTTCCGCTTCCTCGTAGGCCAGGGAAATGCGATCAGCATCGCCGTCGTGCTCCACCAGGTAGTAGGTGATGCCCCATGCTCGAAGGATGGGCTCCGTGAAACGAGCCGCCGAGTCCGGTGTGGCCCCGTGGCGTGTCCATCCTCTATAGCCAATGAGCATGACGATGGGCATGGCACAGTCCAGCGCGATGCCTCGAATGGAGTCACCTGACTCAAACAGGCCCGTGTTCTGGATGAGCACCACAGGTTTCTTGCCACCGGCCAGTACGCCAGCAGCAATGGCGATGCTCTCTCCTTCACGGGTCACAGGAACCAGGTCGATAGAGGGTTCAGCCTCCATGAGTTGGTACATCCAGTTGGTCTCACTGTCCGGCAGGTAGACCACATGCGTGATGCCGTTCTTCTTGAACTCTTTTATGACAGCCTCAGGACTGAGTAATGCTTGTTGGGTCATTTCTCCTCCACTGGGCACAGAGTGTTTGGGTCGATGGTTGCTTGAAACATCGACATGATACCAGAAGCCGGAGGGCAAGTGGACGGAGGATGTGCTACCGTTTGAGGCGAGAAAATAGTAGGCGAGGCGTATGGCTGAAACGGGTTCCCCCAAGGGTCTGGCGAGCCGCATTGCGGCTTTAGAGCATCGACTTGTTGAGTTAGAAAGTAGGCTGGTTGATATCCAGGCCGAGTACTCCGATGCATCCCGTGAACTGACCGAATCGAAATCCTTCGTCCGTCGACTGGCTGATTGGGGTCTGAAGGCTGCCGATACAGCGACGTGGATGACCGTCTGCAACGCCTCGGAGTGGCAAGCCACTACCACCAACGCCCATCGAGTTGTCCGGCGCGAGGACTCCGTTCTCCACGTCCTCCTCCACCGATGCGCCTTTGATCCGTATTGTTCATTGGACGGCGTCACCTACACGGATTAGGCCTCATTGCATCAGCGGGTTAGGGTTTTGGAAGCCAACCTTTTGATGTCATTCTGAGGAGCAAAGCAACGAAGAATCTAAAACCTGTCAATGCAAATTGGAACATGTTCACATTTGCTAGCAGGGTTGCTTCCAGAATCCTTAGATTCTTCAATCGTCCCGATGTATCGGGACTCTTTCAGAATGACAATTCTCACGCTCATATAGACACTACCTATGGTTGCCATAGAGCAGTACAATACCTCCATAGCTGAGTCACAACGTTCAGCCTGGAGGCGCTGTATGGAACTAGCACAGATAAAAGCATTCATCGCCGCTGCAGAGCGCGGAAGCTTTGTCCGGGCAGCCCAGGCACTCATCCTCACCCAACCTTCCCTCAGCGCCCGCATCCACGGCCTTGAGACAGAACTGAACACCCTACTCTTCCATCGCCTTGGACGCGGGGTTCGCCTGACAGAGGCTGGTAAAGCGTTCCTTCCCTTCGTTCAACGGGCGTTGGAGACGTTGGATCAGGGCCGTGACACGTTGAACGCATTGGAGAAAGTGACCAGCGGCACCCTGCAAGTGGGTTCGGCCAGAGCCATTGGTGCATACGTCCTTCCGGACATCCTCGCTCGGTTCAGGGAAGCGCATCCGGGGATTGACGTCAACATCCGCACAGGACGATCCACAGAAGTCCTCCAGATGGTGATGGACGAAGAGGTCCAGGTAGGCCTGGCGCGCTCCCTGCGGCACCCGGACATCCTCTCAACCCGCCTCTACGATGAGGAGATATCCCTGGTGAGTCACCCACAGCACCACTTTGCCACCCAGGGCGAGGCCAGCATCTATGACATCGCCAAGGAACCACTCATCCTCTACGACCGCGACTCGTCATACTTCCAGCTCATCGACCGTGTCTGTCGGGAGGCCGGCGTCATTCCTAACGTGGGCATGGTGCTCGATAGTATCGAAGCCACGAAGCGGATGATCGAGCGAGGCTTTGGTATCTCGTTTTTGCCGGTCCATGGCATCACTCGCGAAATTGAGGCGGGGACCCTGGCGCTCATCCGCATCATAGAGGGCCATCAGGTGACCCTCCCAACGTCAGTTATGGTGCGCCGTGCCCGCATCTACAGCCCTGCAGTGTTAGCGTTCCTTGGGGTGCTAGAAAACATGTATGAGGTCTCTGTGCCTCCGCTAAAAGCCGCTGCTGAGCCCTCTACCGTTTGAGAGGGCTCCTTTAGTGCCCTCGCCGCAGCGACACACGCCGAGCTTCAGTCCCCGCCGGAGGCAATATCCCTTGAGTCTCCTTGCCACAGCGACATATACCTAACGCAAATCCCCCGCGCTGTGGAGAGGTACAGCGCAGGGGACAGCCGGATGTCGGCTTGCCGGGACTAGGAAGTATGATTGTGTCGCAGGGGGTTAGGAAGATCGATCGCGACGCCAGTGAACGACGATGCTCTGCGGTATGCGCCAGGCCACTAAAATGGCAAGCCCAATCCACAGGGCATCTAAGGGGCCCACAACAGCCCCCGTGTCGTCCTTCAAGAAGTTGAACGTGGTTGAAGAAAACAGCGTGTACTGCGTGGCGACTTGCGCACCGAACGCACCCTCAATAGCTTCCTTCAGGAATATGGCGAAGATGTAGTACTTGCCCGCCACCACCCCAATCAAAGCGGCGCTTGCGGCCACCATTTGAACGGAGATGCTTTGCTCATTGTTTGCCATGAGCCTGGCGGCAAACCCGGTGACCACACCGATGCCTATAGCCAGCCACGCCATTTCGTAACCCGTCCATGCAGCCAGTTGGTCCCAGAGGCCTGCACCGACAAATGCTGCGATGAGTACGCCTGAAGCGGTGCCGAAAATCCCCAGGGGAGAACGCATCCCGAATGTGCCTTTGGGTTGAACGGTAATCTGTCCTGCCATAGTGATCTCCCATCTTTTCGCGACGGTGTAGTCGTGGGCCTATGGCACTAAAAGGAGGTAAGCCCAATGTCGCGATATGGGGAGATAGTAGAGAGGTTCTACAAAGTGGAGAAGGCTCAAAGGGCTCACGTTGGCGCGACGAAAGGCTCACACGATTCTGGGCATGATAGTCATCTGTGCGAGTGAGGGCTTTAGTCCCCTCAGTGTGGGTCCAGGGCTAGCTCTGGCGGCTTTAGTCCCCACAAGCCTAGGCGAGATAGAAGCGTTGAGCCAGTTGGATGACCATGGTGGGTAGAGGCTCGATTCGACGCACCACCAACGTGACCGCCATGACCACGACAACGCCGATAGCTGCACCGGCAAGGATGTCCGTTGGGTAAGAGACACCCGCGTACACCCGCGATGCCCCCCACAGTCCGGTCAACATGAAGGCTGCTGCACCAAGTCGGCGGTTCGCCCCCCACAATCCGGCAGCGATGGCTGCGCCCACAACGGCCGGGTTGGCTGGGAACGATGAGTCCGTTGGTTGATAGAAGAGAAGTTCCAAAGACTCGTTAATAAACGGCCTGTCCCGGAACGTGAACGCCCCAATGATCTGGACGGCCAGGTTCCCGAAGGCTACACCCAACATGGCGATAAGCGCCGCTCGTTGGTGAAGCTCCCGCGATGCCGCCGCCTTACCTCCAAACCAGACACCCAACAACAGGAGGGACAGGACCACAGGTGTGAAGTAGTCGCTTACTACAACATTGATAGCGTCATCCAGCCAGGGAATAACGCCAACGCCGTCGTTCAGCCATCGGACTATCGCCGCATCCATGGTGGTCGCTCCTCCCACAGTGATCGGAGCCCGGTTGGCAGCGACTCAATGTACGTGTGGTCGCGCAGGGATTCCAGCCCGTCCGGAATAGTCGAGGGCGTGTTGCCGTCACGGTGGTTCAATGCTGATGTGGTCAGGACCGTGAAAAACACCGCTGCTAATGAGCTGACGGCGAACCGCCACCCCTGATCGTTGCCATCCAGTCCACCGGCAGTGTCCGGAATGTGGCGAGGCCCGTCCCAGAAGAACCACGTAACGCCAGCAACGATAAGCGTGAGGCCAAGGGCGTAAGCCAGGGGTGTGCGTTTCAGGAAAAGGAGTTTCGTAAGTCCTGCGTGGGCGACCGCTACCTGGATGACGCCAAGGGATGCAAGGAATACAAGGATGAGGTAATCACGGCCCAGATCTTCCATAGTGGTTGCCCGTTCAGAGGATTAAGGACTATACCTTGGCCAACGGCGCGGGAATCACCTCAACGCACCAGTCACGATACTTGGGGAGCGCGCCACGAATCGCCTTGAAGTACAAGTCCTGGATGGACTTAGTGATTGGCCCACCCTTGCCGTCACCGATAAGACGGTGATCCAGTTCACCCATGGGCGTCACGTGGGCTGCCGTGCCGGTAAGGAACACTTCATCGGCCAGATAGAGTTCGGCCCTGCCGATGGGTCGTTCAACGGTCTCAATCCCCAGTTCATCCTTTGCCATCTGCATGACGCAGCTACGGGTGATGCCTGGCAGGATGTTTGCGGTCAATGGGGGAGTCACCAGCGCGCCGTCCTTCACCACAAACAGGTTCTCGCCACTGCCTTCAGCTACGTGGCCGTCATTGTTCAGGAAGATCGCCTCGTCAAAGCCTGCCAGGACTGCGTCGGTCTTGGCCAGGATGCTGTTCACATATCCGGCGCTCAACTTCACGCGGGGAGGCATCATCGTCTCGTCGATGCGACGCCAGCTGGCCGTCATGCATCGTACAACCGGCACATCGATATACGACCCGAAGGGCACACCGATGATAGTCAGGTCATCGTCAAGTTCATGGAGTTTAAGGTTCGCCACTCGCAGGGCGCTCTTGTAGGCCAGGGGGCGGATGTACATGTCCTCCCGGTAACCACTACGCTCCACCAACTCAACCGTGAGGCGAACCAGTTCTTCCGGCGTGTGCCGGAGATTCATACGTAGAATCTTGGCACCCTCGGCCAGACGCTTGTAGTGGTCCAGGGGGCGGAAGATGAAGAGCTTCTCTTCTTCTTCGTTCCAGTTGCAGCGGATGCCCTCAAAGACTGCAGTACCGTAGTGAAGAGCGTGGGTCATGATGCCGACTTTGGCCTCGTCCGCGGGAATGAACTCCCCGCCGAAATAGGCCAACGGTGTTGGTGACATGGCTTGCTCCTTCTACGGACTGTACGTCAAATTCGTAGCGATATTATATGCACAGCCGTATGTGAGAGCAAGTTTAGAGGGCCCGCTATTCCTGCTTGACCGGTCGCAGTCCCACCATTTCCAGTATTCCCAGAAGCATTGTTGGGATAGTAAGAAGTGTGGCAACCACTGCTTCGCCGGAAGTCATCGGCGAGGAAAATAGGCCATCTTGGTCGTCAACAGAGAGGAAAACCCCGGCAATCACCAACCCCATCACAGCTACCGTCCACCCAGACAATGCCATCAACACCAGTCGCATTCCGCACCTCCACCCAAGCCGTTAAGTGAAGGTTAACATGATGCGTAAAGCACGGCAAAAATTAAATCGAAACTCGCCATGTCTTAAGAAACAACGGCTTCAAAGGCTATCTTATAGGCCTTACTAACATCAGATACCGTCAATGACTCCCGTGCGGCGGTTTCAAGTCCGGCCATCCACAACTCTGTATGTTGGGCTTCTGCCAGAATTTGAGCTACCGAAATATTGTCTGTTCTGATGGAATCCATAGCACTCTCCCCTGGTGCGACCGGACATATAGCGATCACTGTCACGTACTCGATCCGAAGTATTTGGTGATCCCCTCAAGCATCATTGGCCTTGCCGGTTTACGCCTCAACCATCGGCAAAATCAGACGCCTGAGAAAATCATTTGGGAGAAACTAGCACGGAAAGATAATAAAAGAAAGGAATAAAGTGGGTGTTTATGCTTTGTTTATATGGTGGCCATGCGCTTTAGTCGCCCTTCATCCACAGGACAACAGCGCCAAACAACACAGCAATCCCAACAAGCACTCCCAGGGTTATCAGTAACTCCAAGGTTTTCCTCCGTTGGCCGTGGCGGCCGACACTATAACTGCCAATGTGTATTTAAGAATCATAGGGTGGAGACCCAATTAACCGCAAGGCCACTGAACAGGACAAGAAGCCCAAACATACTGAGCATCAATCGGAGTTGTGTCCGTTCATCACGTTCTCTTGGCAGCATGGATTCGTCTTGCCCGCCTCGCACACCGAGAGCCAGCCCAATGCCGTTCACCGTCAGCAGGCCGATGCTGTATAGGAAGAGGGGGCCACTTAA
>Ga0114999_10000548_pt1 | contig 55725 bp, 47 predicted proteins | sample ArcticOcean_MG_C_3_FD_89820 | JGI IMG/M metagenome (GOLD analysis project Ga0114999, IMG submission 89820) | Marine microbial communities from western Arctic Ocean - ArcticOcean_MG_CB8_126 | ecosystem: Environmental > Aquatic > Marine > Oceanic | place: Arctic Ocean: Canada Basin | collected...
AAGCCAACAAAAAAGACAAACCGTCGGCCACGCAACCGATACTGCTCAAGGCCACCGCCGCACAACGAAAGGCGTACCTTCAACTCAAACAAGTCACCTGGATTATCCTTAACGGCGTTGCCCGTAGGGGCTGTGGTTCAGAAATGGCTGATTTTCCCGGGGTTGAAACCCCGGGCTATTTGCCCACGTCCCTTCGGGACTGAAGTGTGCAACTTCAAAAACCGCAAGCGAGTGAATCACTTACGGTCAGGTTCACTTGCTTGCGCTTCGGGCTTGTATTCTCAACGCCAGCCGCTGGTCATTCTTCCAACCGACCGGCCGCCCATTGGATGCCGCGTGTCAGAGCATTCAGGAACACGGGATCCGCAAACGTCTCGTTGGAGTGCCCGTAGGTCGTCCCGAACACGCGAGCCTTGCCGTACTGATTCGTCCACAGCACCGGGTGCAGTTCGCCGGACTTCTCGCTGATCGATGAGGCCAGCCTTTGGTCTTCGGCCAGACCTTCTCGATCACGTACAGCTCGTCTTTGGGAGTCTTCCAGTCGGCGGGAAAGCCCTGCATAACGGGGTGCTTCTCAGCGACAACACGGACGGGGTACTCGGCCTTGTGTTCGTGCCGGCGGCTGGTAACGCCCAGAAATTCGCGCCAGTCATCAATCTTCGCTGCCCGATACGTATGCATGGCGCAATGAATGACAACCGCATTCACGCCTGCCTTATGTGCGTCTGTGATCTTGCGGATGTACTCTGGGTTGTCGGTGTTCGCGAAACATTCGTTGTGGATAACGACGTCGAACCCCTTCGCCCAGTCGGGATCGTCGTAGAACTTAATCTCGGCCTGTGTGCCTTTTCCGCCTTCAGCCACGACCGTCCACTCGGCCGCCACGTCAGCGCGTTTGAAGGCCTTCTGCATCGACTCGGTCTGGTACGCATAGTCGTGGCAGCAGCCGTCGGTGATGACCAGAATCTGCAGCGGTGCGTCGTCAGCCTGCAGCGACGAGGAAACGACGGAGCACAGGATCAGACCAGCAAGGCATTCGATCAGACAGCGTTTCATTAAATTGTCCCTAAGGAGTTCCAGTTCGGTCACGAGGTTGGAGAGCCACAGTCCTCTAACCGGAAAGACCTACATTGGTCGGCAGGACCGGTGACCGCAAGCGATCCGCCTGGAAAGGGCAGATTCGGCCTCTCTATCGACCGTTTCCGGCAGCTCTCGTCATTCCCCGCGTGGAAAATTCTTCTCGACTCAGTGGTACATCGACAGGCCGATCTTACGATCCGTATTCATCGTATTGATCCGGTCCAGAGCGCCCGTCACATCAGTGGACGAACCATGAAATCACTCCGAGTTGCCACGTGCCAGTATTCCATTGAGCCTGAGATCAAGCACAACCGCAAGGAAGTACTGCGGTTGATGCGACAGGCGCATTCCGACGGGGCTGACATTGCTCACTTCTCCGAATGCGGGCTGTCGGGGTATGCGGGCGTTGATATTCCCGATACCGATGCGATTGACTGGGAGGAGCTGACCGCGGCGACTCGCGACATTCAGCAACTCGCGAAGGAACTTAAATTGTGGGTGCTGCTGGGTTCGACTCATCGCCTGACCGACGGGAACAAGCCTCACAATTCGGTTTATGTCATCAATTCGCGCGGACAGATCGTCAATCGGTACGACAAGCGGTTCTGCACCGGAGTGGATAGCAGGCGTCCAACGCTGGACCTGAAGTACTACTCGCCGGGTAATCGCAATTGTGTGTTCCGCATCAAGGGCATCACCTGTGGTGTCTTGATCTGCTACGACTACCGATTCCCCGAGTTGTATCGCGATCTGAAGCGCGAAAACGTGCAGATCATCTTCCAGTCCTTCCACAACGCACGGGCGACGGTTGTGGATGATCAGGACTACAACATCTGGAAGACAATCGTCCCTGCGACCATGAGCTGCCGCGCCGCGGAGAATCACTTCTGGATCAGTGCCAACAACAGCACGACGCGGCCGTCGCGTTGGGGCAACTTCGCTGTCAGGCCTGATGGAGCAATCACCGGTCAACTCCCTGTGCATCGCTCCGGACTGCTGATCACCGACATGGAGATGCGGAAGGATTTCTTCGACGCTCCCGGCCCGTGGCGTGAATCGGCAATGAATGGACAGCTTCACAGTGGCTGCGTGGTAGACGACCCGCGGTCAACAGATGTGACGTGTCTATGAGCGGCGACGAGTACGAGACTCGTTTAACCGCGACCCAAAGGAAGTTGCCTCGATAACGCCTTGGGTTTGACTCGCACACGTCGTCGGCAACTTCCGTCGGGAAGCGCGGCGACAGGTGATTGAGTCCCCGAGCCACTTACGCACGACGCGCTTCCCGACGGAGTCTGCCGATCCAGTCCACTCAAAGTTGGTCGGTCGGAGGCGGCAGACTCCTTTGGGTCGCGGTTAAACGATTCGAGACTGGACGATCGACCCGATCTCGCGAAAGTCGTGTACGGAGTCGACGCAGGCATGAATCTCGGACGGAAGATCGCTCGCGCGAAATGCGATGACGCGCATCCCCGCAGCGATTCCGGCCTGGATGCCCGGCAGACTGTCTTCCACGACAATGCACCGCTGCGGCGACGTTTCAAGTTCGCGGGCTGCGTGCAGGAACAGATCAGGCGCCGGCTTCCATGAGTTGATTGTATAAGCGCTGTAGACGCGATCCTCAAAGAAGCGTTTCAGCCCGGTCAGGCCCAGTGTCAGTTCGAGCTTCTCGAGTGGTCCATTGGAAGCCACACAGTACGGCAGTTGCAGCCCGCTCAGGACATCGACCACGCCGTCGATCGGTTTCAGACCGGCTTCGAATTCGACTCGGCAGCGACGTCGGAACTCAGGCACGAATTCGGCCGGCAACGACTTGCCCGTCATTGCTTCGATCATCTCGACACACTCAGACATCTTCACGCCAGCGAATTTGCAGACGGCTTCTTCGAGCGTTAACGAGAGACCGAATTCTCGTGCGTACTGAAGGAGCACGGTGTTCTCGATCGACTCCGTGTCGACCAGTGTGCCGTCGCAATCAAAGATGACGGCTTCAATGCACATTCGAATTTGAGGTCTGTCCGTTGACACTACGAACGGGCACACTCGTGCTTGAGGGGCAGCCAGGCACCGCCCTGCTGGCTGGAAGCGACGGACTGCTGGATGAAGTACATGCCCTCGCAGCCGTCGTACACGTTCGGGTAGATCGTGTGCTTCGTTTCGAACGATTCGCCGGCCGCTCGCTTGATCATGCTGTCGTAAGCGAATCGATAGACGTTGGCGAAAGCCTCGAAGAATGCTTCCGGGTGCCCCGAGGGCAGGCGACAGGCGGCCGCACCGGATGCTTTCAGATAGGGAGCGTTCGGATCACGCGTGTGGATCGCGTGCGGCTCACCATTGCGACGGACGATCATTTCGTTGGGGTTTTCCTGTCGCCATGAGAGCGCGCCCTTTGTGCCATCGATTTCGATGAACAGGTCGTTCTCACGGCCATGTGAAATCTGACTGGCCGTGACTGTGCCGATTCCGCCGTTTTCCATGCGGATGACAGCGTGGCCATAGTCATCCAGCGCGCGACCCTCTTCGAAGGCCTTCAGATTGCACGAGATTTCCGCCGGAATCAGACCGGTCATGTAGCGGGCCAGGTTGTAGGCGTGAGTGCCGATGTCGCCGAAACAACCAGCGGCTCCGGAGCGGGCGGGGTCTGTTCGCCAGGCAGCCTGCTTCTGATCTTCCTCTTCCAGTCGCGTGCGCAACCAGCCCTGAATGTAATTCGATCGGAAAGCCTGAATCTCACCGAGTTCTCCACCGAGGATCATCTCGCGGGCATGCCGCACCAGTGGATATCCCGTGTAGTTGTGAGTCACGGCAAAGACGACGCCGGATGATTCGACGGCGGCCACCAGCTCCTCGGCCTGAGCCGTATCGAAGGTCATTGGCTTGTCGCAAATGACGTTGAAGCCCGCTTCGACGGCGGCTTTCGCAATTTCGAAGTGCGTGTGATTCGGTGTTGCGACCGAAATGAAATCGACCCGCTCACCTTCCGGACGCTTTCCCTCTACCTCGATCAGTTCCTGATACGAACCGTAGGCCCGGTCCAGAGGGATGTCGTACGCGGGTGCGGAAGCCTTCGCCCGTTCGGCGTTCGAGGACAATGCACCGGCCACCAGGGCCGCACGATTATCCAGTACGGCGGCCGTCGCATGCACTCGGCCGATAAACGAACCCTGACCTCCGCCAACCAATGCCATATTCAGCTTGCGGTTCAAAGATCCATTCGTTGTTTCGGTCATCTCTCAGGTGCTCCGGCTGCAGTTGGTGACGCGTCCTGCGCTGATTTCCGTCGCAGGCAGGCGGGCAGAGTAAATCCCACACCGTGGCGCTTCAACGAATCGACAGGAAAATCCAGGATCGCGGGAGGGGGACACTGCCTGAAGCACAGCGTGAGACGCCCAAACTCAAGTTGACGCATTGCCAATTCGATGCAGTTTGCCCCGCTTGTGAGACCGTCAAACTGAATGGCGAGAGGGTCGCGCTCGCGCATCTGAATCGAGGGAATGGGCTGGCGTCAGCCGCTCAGAATTCCGATGTCCAGATCACGGGGATCTGTTGTCCGATGTCTTCGAGTTGTCGTCGCCTTCTTCGTTGGCCTGCGGAACTCCCGTCGATTGGCTCAATTGAAGCATGTCCTGGCCGTGACCTGCGGGGTAGCTCCGCAGAGTCCGCCTCTCAGGGGAAGCGTGATGAGCGGGGCAACAACCGACTCACAACTTACCGTTGTCGTAGCAACATCGAATCGCCCGGCCGTGCTGCGCCGGCAACTGAGGTATCTGTCCGACGTGGAATTTCGCTTTCGTGTCGTGATCGCTGATTCGAGCAGTCCGGAATTCGCGCGGGAGAACCGAACGGCTGTCGCCACGACCACGGGTCTGAAACTGCATTATGGCTACTCAGAAGCCGGTCATCTGCAGGTCTGCCGGAACGTGCTGAAACGGCTGATCACACCGTATGCCGCCGTCTTCAGCGACGGAGACTTCGCGTTTCCGACGACCCTCGAAATGGCTATCGATTTTCTGGAGGCGCATCCTGGATTCGGATCGGCCGTCGGAATCACCGTCAGTGATCTGGCTCGCAAGGGGCGCTGCTACGTCTTGCCAGCTCGATCCATCAAGAACGACAGCCCCGTCGTCCGGTTTCGAACGCTCGCGCGTGACTGGTTTTCAACCGTCCCGGGAGTCCATCGAACCAAACTTGCCTACGAGACCTACCGCAACGCATCAGAATGCAGCGACTTCCTGAACGGCCGGCAATTCTCAGAAGTCATCCTCTCGCAAATGGCGGCGTTGCAAAGCCGCATTCATCTGATTCCTCGGATCGCCTGTCTGCAGGAGGATCGCGAACCGGCATTGGCACCCCGGCTGGCGACGGCCGAAGACTCTCAACACAGGGAACATTTCCAACGGTTTCACCAGAATCTGGTCGACCAACTGGAAGCGGCCGGAGCAACGCTGGACCACGCGGAACTGATGATCGAGCAGCTTTACGGACACCTGCGAGCTGTGTCTGCTTCGATCGTGGCCCGTAAACCACCCGGGATGCTGGGCAAGATTCAGCGGGAGACGATTCGTCACTATGGACATCTCGTCAATCTCATCCGCAGCGATCGTATTCTGCAGCGACGCACTCTCCGCAGCTCGGACCTGATCGGTTTGAAGACCGAATGGAAACAGGCGAGACATTTAATCGCCCGCTACCCGGATGGCATGTCTGACGACCAGCGCACTCCGATCGCTGCGTAACCGGCTGCCACTGACCGTGATCCGAGCACGCCTGCTGAAGCTCTGCGCACCCGATGCCCGGAGCAACACGAATTTTCGGAGTTTTCGGATCGATTGGCGTCGTTCGATTTGCTGCAAGTACTTGTCTTGCAGCACATTGCCAACTCATCGTGCATTTGCAGCACAAGTCTGGCACGGCCCTTGCTTAGAGCCGGTGTGGGGACTCTGTGGCTCATTTCGGCGCCGTAGCCACTGAGTCCACCACACGTTTCCGGGGGCGCTTTCCCACAGGAATTGATTCCGGGCAGCCTCCGTCTGACGAGCACGGCTTTTGATGCGCCAGTGTGCCGTCTTTCATGTCCACAAATGCGAAAGGTTCTGCAATGAGGCTGTCAGGTATTCTTTTAGCGGCAGGCGTTTTGCTGCTGACCACGATGATCACCATTCCCATGGCGTCCGCCCAGGACGCGGAGACTCCGGAGCCCGCCGCTGCCGTCGACGCACCGGCCGATGAAGCTCCTGCTGCGATTGAAGATGTTCCGGCCGACGCCGAGCCAATCGGCGCCGATGCCCAGTCAAAGGCCGACGAAGTCGGTTACGCACTCGACAACCTGGCTCTGTTTTTGTGCGCGATTCTTGTCCTGTTCATGCAGGCTGGCTTCGCGATGGTCGAATCCGGATTCAATGCTGCCAAGAACACAGTCAACATTCTGTTCAAGAACGTGATGGACCTGTCGGTCGGCGCGCTGCTGTTCTGGGCCATCGGCTTCGGACTCATGTATCCGGGTAGCTACGTGTCAGGCGACCTTAACCCGTACTTCGCCTTCGGCGGCACGGGTATTTACGGCGACGCTGCTGGCACGACTTCAGGATTTAGTCCTCAGGTCGACTGGTTCTTCCAGGCGGTGTTCGCTGCGACGGCTGCGACGATCGTTTCGGGTGCGGTTGCCGGACGCATGAAGTTCGGTTCCTACCTCGTGTACAGCGCCATTCTAACGGGCATCATTTATCCGATCAGTGGCTACTGGAAATGGGGCGGCGGCTGGCTGACACAGTTCGCCGACAACATGGCCTTCCAGGACTTTGCTGGCTCGGCCGTGGTACACGCCGTCGGCGGATTCGCTGGACTGGCCGGTGCCATCATCCTTGGGCCGAGGATTGGCCGCTTCAATTCAGAAGGCAAGTCCGTCCCGATGCCCGGTCACAACCTGACCTTCGCGACTCTGGGCGTTTTCATTCTGTGGGTCGGCTGGTACGGCTTTAACCCGGGCAGTCAGCTCGCGTTCCAGTCTGCGAGCGACATAAATGCGACTGTCCTGATCGCCGTGAACACGACGCTGGCCGCTGCCGCTGGTGTTGTTGCCGCGACTCTGATCAGTTGGGTCATGTTCAAGAAGCCGGACCTGTCGATGGGTCTGAACGGTGCCCTGGGTGGTCTCGTCGGCATCACTGCCTGCTGTGACTGCTTCACGAACGGAATGTCGATCGTGGTCGGTGCGATCGCCGGCGTGCTGGTTGTCGCCGCGATTCTGCTGCTCGACAAGCTGAAGATCGATGATCCGGTTGGTGCGTTTCCTGTGCATGGTGTCTGCGGCATCTGGGGCTGCATGGCCATCGGCATTCTGCCCAACACTCATCTGGCAGGAGCTTCCACCAGCTTCGCGATTCAGGCCATCGGAACTCTGTCGATCTGTGGCTGGGCGTTCGGAACGATGTTTATTGTCTTCAGTGTTCTGAAGGCCGTCGGAATGCTGCGTGTCACGGCTGATGAAGAGTCTCGTGGTCTAGACGTGAGCGAGCACGGAATGCGCGCTTACGACGGTCTGGCGACCGCGTAATCAACGTCGGCGTTTGCCCTGTGGGAGGTGGGATCGGTACTGACAATTCATTTCGGTGAGTTGTCCCGGCGTCCCCGGAAGTCTGCCGGTCCGGTCCCACCTTTTCCCGCAGTACGTCAGTTTGTTTGAAAAGGGATGGTCAGCGATGGCCATCCCTTTCTTCGTTCAGGCGTCCTGTTCGCAGCACCGGCATATTGCCAGAGGTCAGGCCAGACCCTACCGTCAAGTCGCGGCGGAAGTGGGTTCCAGCAAACGCTATGCGAGTGGAGTCGTGTCCCGTGAATGCGGCTGAGAAGATTCTGATCGATCAGGTTCGCACCGGAGACCAGCACGCATGGGAACAGTTCATCCATCGATTCGAAGGCAGGCTGCTGGCGTTTGTCGACTCGCGCCTGCGGAATCGCACTCAGAGTGAAGACGTTGTTCAGGAAACATTCGTGGGATTCCTGACGAGTCTGCCGAACTACTCGGAAGAAACTCCGGTCGATTCCTTTCTGTTTTCGATTGCCGCTCACAAGCTGACGGACGTGCTGCGGCGGCAGGGGCGCCGACCAACCGTCCCGCTGATGCCAGCCAGAGATACCGGTGGCACGTCAGAACCGGCCGGTCCGTCCCGTCGCGCGTCCAGCATGCTGCGGAGTCGGGACGATCGAGTTGCCGAGCAGCAGGTTGTCGCGAACTGCCTGTCGTCGCTCATTCGCGACTGGCTGAAAGAGGGCGAGTTCGAGCGACTCAAGTGCGCCGAAATGCTGTTTGTTCTCGGCCAACGGAACCGGGATGTCGCCACTCAACTGGACATCACCGAGCAGGCCGTCGCCAACCACAAATTCTTCATCGTGTCGAAGCTCAAAGATGCAGCCGAACGCGCCCGACTTAACGACCCTCTGATTCCAGAATTGCGGTCGTAAAGTGCGGGGCGGAGCTGCCGTCGTTGACTCCGTTAGCTGGTAGTGCGCCGCGCATCAGCGCCGGGTCGCCCAGCGTGCGTGGTAGGGATACACCACGTACGGGTGTCCGCCATGCGGTGTTGTGGATGCATCCGTTCCGCGGAACTGCACGGTTTCGTACGCCTGCAGAGGCGAACGAGCTACCCAGGACGATCGGAAGTAAGGCAACTGCTCCTGCAGATGCGGGTTGTTGTCCATCCCGAGGGCAGCCGTCGACTGCACGAACCCGACACCGGCCGAGTTTACGTATCCAAACGACGACGGCGCATAGTTCACCGCAGCACCGCCCGCGAACGTCTGAACCGGAGCGGAGAATGTCTGAACCGGCGCCGCGAAGGTCTGGATCGGAGCAGAGAATGTCTGAACCGGCGCGGAGAAGGTCTGGATCGGAGCGGAAGACAGGACTGATCCGCCCAGTGGTTGTGATTGGAGGACTGTCGTTGGTGCCGCAAACGCTCCCACAGTCGACTGCGTGATCGGAGCGGACTGGCCGAGCACAGCTGCGCCCGTAACCGGCGCTGCCGCAGTAATCGGAATCCGCGGCGTGATTCCGTTCGTGTCTGTCCACAGCTCAAGCCCCAAAGCCTGAGCCTGTGATTCCGGCATCCACACGACGCGCCTCCGCAGCGTCGCATTCACGGTTTGAGTGCCTGTTGCACAAGCAGCCGCTTTCCTCAAATCCGCTTCCACGCGTGCCAGTTCCGCTCGGACTGCACGCAGTTCCGCCAGTTGATCTGGAGTCTGTGCCGCCACCTGTCCCGAGGCAGCCGCCAGTAACACAACTGCCACCGTCAATTCGCGTTTCATGGCTCTCTCCCTCGTCTTCCCTTTGTTGGGATAGGTGAAATAGAGAAGATGGATATTCTGAATTGACAGGTTATTCCGGTTTGTCAGGTGATGCAAGTCGGTTTCCTGACTCAGCATTGCCTCCCAGCCGAGGTCAGAGTGTGGTTACACTTGTGGCTCGGTAAAGACCGCCAGTCATGGAGATCAGTATGTCCCGAATCAGGCACTTGTTCGCGTTCTTCCTGGTATGCATCGCGACCACAGCGATGGCTGCCGACGAGGCTGAGCTGCTTGGGCCGATGGCGGCCGAGGAAGCCCGCACTCGAACACTCAACTGGCTGTCCAGCCAGGGCGTCACAGATCAGCAGCAGGTGGCAACTGCCGGTCAGTTGTGGGCCTTCGGAAACGAGCCACCCTCTACAGCCGAATTGCATGAACGTGTCATCCGCACGTTTGGTCTGATCAGACCGGACGTGGAACAACTACTGGCCGCATGCCAGTTCGGGTCGCTGGCAGTTCCACCGACGTCCCTGTTCGCCGGTGAGTTACCGGATGCGTTTTTCGCGTCCAATTTGAAAGCTCACGTCGGACGGTTCTTCAGCCAGTCCGGCTTCTACGACGAGGCTCTGGAATTATTCAGCGGCGTCGAGCCACAGCAGCTGGTCGATCCCGCAGCGTATCTTTTTCACCGAGCGGTCTGTGAACATCGGTTGCTGAAAAAAGACGAGGGACTGGCGACACTTGAGCAGCTTCTGAAGAACACATCCGACGTGCCTGTACGGTACTCGTCCGTAGCAGAACTAATGCAGACGGACCTGCAACGTCTGAAAGACAAGTCGCTGGACGAGGTCTCCCGAATGATGTCGGACGTCGAACGGCGTCTCGGTCTGGGCCGCGGCGGAGCGAGAGTGCAGAAGGTCGAAGAAGAAATCGTCGCGCGTCTCGACGAGCTGATCAAGAAGCTCGAACAGCAGCAGGGCGGTGGTGGCGGAGGCGGTGCGAGCGGAAACCAGAACCAATCGGGAAGTCCGGCCAGTGACAGCCGCATTAAGGGCTCGACGGCTCCAGGCGAGGTGGACGAGCGAGATATCGGTCATCGCAGCGGCTGGGGCGAGCTGCCACCCAAGCAGCAGACACGGGCACGAAATCTGATCGATCGTGAACTGCCGCCGCATTATCGCAATGCCATCGAACAGTACCTGAAGAAACTCGCTGCCCGTCCCCGGAAGAGTTCCGGGAGCTGATCAGGATCCGGCCTTGATTGAAAACGGTTAGCCTGACCGACGGGGCGTCTATCGGGCGGATTCCATCGCAACGACTCGGACCATTGAGGCCGTTATGAATCTGTTGACGACGCTGCTGCTGGTCACACTTGCGGATGCTCCGCAACTCGAAATCACGACGCTCACCGGCAAAACGGTCACAGGCAGTCTGAACTCCGCGGATCAGACGACATGGAAACTCACGGGTGAATCGGGACCGATCGAACTTCCAGCGAATCAGGTTCTGGAAGCGCGCGTGCGAGGATCCGACGTACCTCCGGAATCATCCGCGGCGCATGAAGTCATCCTGCGGGATGGGTCTCGGCTGCGTGTCGACCAGGTCGTCATCAAGGGCGATTCCGTTCAGGTCACTTCGAGTTTGCTGGGAGACCTGGCAGTCCCTCGGACACAACTGTCCGACGTGCGGCTGGCCGAGTCGCCAAGTGCTGTTGATGCTGACTGGGTCGAGTTGGTTGCGAAGGAGCGCCGGCAGGACATGCTCGTTCTGCAGAAGGATGACAAGCTCGATTTTGTGGAAGGCGTCATTGGTGACATTACGGCCGAGCAGGTCAGCTTCCTGCTGAATGGACAGAATGTGCCCGTCCCCCGAGACCGCGTTTTCGGCATCCTTTTCCGAAAGACAGAAGAAGATGCAACCCGGCCCGCGGGTCTTGTGGAAACCGCGCGAGGCGACCGTCTGACCTTCACCCAACTGACATCCGACGGAACCGTTCTCAGTCTGACGCTCGCAACCGGCCCAAAGACAACCGTCCCGCTGGCCGCCGTGCGCGACATCGATTTCAGCTTCGGAAAACTGACGTGGCTGTCGTCGCTCAAGCCGCGCGTTGTGAAGCATGAGTGGGTCTGGATCGACCTCTATCGACTCTCCGGGAGGGAAGAAGACATCTACGAGAACGACGGGGCAATCAATTCGCCCAATGCTCTGTCACTCAATGACCAGACGTACTCTCGTGGTGTCTGCGTCCGGTCCCGCACACTTCTGCGATACCGACTGGATGGTGACTACGGCCGGTTTCAGGCAATGATGGGCATCCAGGATGGACGACCCGGCCTCGTCCGTGTCGAGATTTCGCTCGACGGTCAAAAGGTCCTGGAACAGACCGTGGCCGCGAAAGCGGACATGCCTGTGCCTGTTGACCTGGATGTCTCTGACAAGTTTGTCCTCGACATTCTGGTCGACTATGGCGAACCCGAGAGCGACATCGGTGACCACCTGGTCCTGGCGAACGCCCGGCTCCTGCGCTGATTGGAAATCGATATGGCATCCGTGGTCACGTCGCGAGATCGACGGCAGCAGCGCGAGCGCAGAATCATCGCCATGACGATTCTGTCCTGTGTGGCTTTGACCGCTGGTGTCTTCGCCTCAGTGCTCGGCCCGGCATACATTGCGTTTCAGGACTATAAGCCGCACGAAGGGGATGTCGTCTTTCAGTCACTGCCACGCAATCTTCTCGTCAATACTATCGAGGGTGTTACCGAATCAAGTTTTTCGCATTGCGGCATCGTGGCCCAGCGTGACGGCGAGTGGGTCGTTTACGAGGCTTTCGACGGCGTCGAAGCAACACCACTGAGCGACTTCATATTTCGCGGGCGCGGCGATGGGTTTGCTGTGTATCGCTTGAAGCTTGAGCATCAGAAAGCTGTGCCGGCAATGCTTGCGAGCACACGCAATATGCTCGGTCGACCGTACGATGCCCGTTACCGCATGGACGATGAGCGAATTTACTGTTCTGAGTTAGTCTATAAGGCATATCGTGAGGCGACGGGAAAGTCCCTCGGCAAACTTGTTCAGTTTGGCGACCTTCGCTGGCAGCCCTTCGAAGCAGCGATCGTTCAAATCGAGGGCGGCCCCGTGCCAGTCACCCGCCGTATGATCACGCCAAAGGATTTGGCATTGGCGACGCAATTGAAGCTGGTGACGTCGTACGGAATCGACGTACCGAAAGATCCTCGGGACGATGATTAACCGATACTCTCCCAACTGGCGAAATCGTCGAATCCACAACTGTTAAACGGACGCGCAAGACAATGATCACTGCCCGAAACATGCTGATCGTCGTTGCTTCTGTTCTCGTCGCGCGGACACCAGCGGCAGCCATTGATCAGAAAGTCATCGATGCCCAGGAGCGGCGCGTCCGCGTGATTCAGACGGCGGCACCTGCGGTCGTCGCGATCTTTGGGAATGGCGGCAAGGGCGGTGGATCGGGCGTGGTCATCACTCCCGATGGTTACGCCTTAAGTAATTTTCACGTCACCAGTGGCGCCGGCACGTTCATGAAGTGCGGGCTCAACGATGGCGTTCTGTACGACGCGGTCATTGTCGGCATCGATCCAACCGGTGACGTGGCTCTGCTCAAGTTGCTGGGCCGTGACGATTTTCCGACGGCAGTGATGGGCGACAGCGATCTGGTTCGCGTGGGCGATTGGGCCTACGCGATGGGCAATCCGTTTCTGCTCGCGACCGATTTTCAGCCGACTGTGACCTACGGCATCGTCAGCGGAGTGCACCGCTATCAATACCCGGCCGGGTCATTTCTGGAATATGCCGACTGCATCCAGGTCGATTCATCGATCAACCCGGGCAACTCGGGTGGTCCGCTGTTCAACGACAATGGAGAACTGATTGGCATTAATGGCCGCGGTTCGTTCGAGAAACGTGGTCGCGTCAACTCGGGCGCTGGCTACGCAATATCGATCAATCAGATCCGCCACTTCATCGACCACCTGCGCAGCGGCCGCGTGGTCGATCACGCGACGCTCGGTGCCACGGTCACAACGAATCCCGATGGCGGCGTTGTGATCGACAGCATCATCGAATCGTCCGAAGCCTACCGTCGCGGTCTAAGACTGAGTGACGAAGTCGTTTCATTCGCGGGTCGACCGATTCGCTCCGTCAATCAGTTCAAGAACATCCTGGGCATCTATCCGAAAGGCTGGCGTCTGCCGCTGACGTATCGTCGCGACGAACAGAAGTTCGAGATGCTCGCGCGGCTCCGGGGTGTCCACACCAAAGCCGAACTGATGCCGAAGCGTGCGAAGCAGCCACAGCGACCGGCACAGCCGAAACCCGACAAACCGGATCCAGATCAGCCCGATTCCGAGAAGCCAAAGCCGGAAAAGCCCCAACAACCCAATCCACACGCGAAGAAGCAACCAAAGCCGCCCGAGCAATACAAACACATGTTTGTGAAGAAGGATGGTTACGCGAATTACTGGTTCAACGAGCAGGAGCAGAATCGCCTGAAGCCACTCGTGAAGAGCTGGGGCGACTGGGCCGCCGTGCCGGAAGGTACCTGGAAGATCACCGGTCAGACGGGCATGGGAGACGCGTTTCGTCTGGGTCTGGCCGAAGACAAAATCGGACTCGTGATCGGCGAGGAGCCGTACTTACAGCTACTCGATGGCACCGACTTTGAAAACACGCCGCCAGGCAGCGGCGGATTTCTCGTCGCGATGCATCAGCTCAAACTGATGCTGAAACAGTTGGATGCCGGATTCTCCGAGTTCTATTACCTGGGCAGCGAACCACTGGACCTCACCGGCGACGTGGTGGATGTTCTGATCACGAACGTCAACGGCGTCCAGACCCGCTGGTATTTCGCTCGGCAGCCGACGGCCTTCGTGGGCTTCTCCAGTCAGCTCTTCGAGGACACGGATGAATGCGAAGTTTACTTCGCGACAATGGAGGAATTCGGCGGCCGCTTCTTCCCGGGCCGTATCCTTGTCCGTTCCGGAGGACGCGAGTACATGCAACTGGTCGTCGAGCATGTCGAGGTGTCTGCGCCGGACAACACTGAAAACGCGGCGAAAAAGTAACGCCCCAGCCAGCCACGCCGCTCGAATCACGGTCTGAATTGATGCCCACCGAGACACGGATCGTCGCTCCTGGTCCGCATCCGCATGCTGTTCGCACAGCCGATGGCCAAGTCCTGCAGACTCCGGCCGGATGGGAACTATTGCCGCCAGGTGATGCCGCCCTGACTCGTCGAGTCAAAGCGGGCGGGCCAAGCTGGACGGTGCAGGAGAAGAAGGGACGCCGCACGTTTTCGGGTGGTGTCTGGGCACCCGCTGATCGGATTGCCGCAGTGCGAGTTGAACTGAACGCCCAGCGATCGACCGAGGCCTACGCAAAACGCCGCAAGTCGGATGTGGATCGACGCGAGCGGAAGCAGGCCCACTACGTTGAAGATTTCGCCGCCGCGGTTTTCGCATTCCTCGACTTTGCTGCGTGTCATGCGGACATCGCCACTCGACTCGCCGATGCTGTCACGAAGCATGCAACACCCGTGGGAAGCGGTACGGTCGCGCGTACGCAGCGGATTCCGATTGAACGACGAGCTGAATCGGCAGTCATCGCCTGGCTGCGTCACCAAACGACCGCGTATGAGAATTTGCGAATCCCGCGAGTCAGAGGCAAACGTCGCGAAGTACGGCGCATGCTGGCGGAGCAGTCACGGCGCCTACTGGAGGACTACCGTGCGGGAGTCCCCGTCATAGCTGAGCAATGCCCGTTGCGGACCGCGCTTCGCTGTGGGGACGAGTCCATGAGTCATGAAGATTGACCGGTCACGGGAAAAGTACACCGTGAGACGCGCGATCTGCTGTGTTTGGTGCGGCTCGGCGTTTGCCGCACTCCCCCTGCGCCTGATACAAGACGGTCTTGTCTTCCCGCCAGTCCCCTCACAATGAAGTAACGAGATGAACGATTCGGAACTGAAGGCCTGTCTTGAGTCTGTTGTTGACCCGGAGCTGGGTCGTCCGCTGGGCGAACTCGGAATGCTCAGACAGGCAACAAATATTGACGGAACACCACGCGTCCTGATCGAACTTCCCACGCCTGCGTATCCGGGACAGGACCGGTTTCAGGGGCTGGTCGACGACGCCATCCGCTCGCAGTTCGGCGACACGCCGTCCGCGCAACTGGATATCACATGGAACGTCAAAGGCAACGAATCCGGCGGCAAGATCGGATTGCGAGTCAAGAATGTGATCGCCGTCGGCAGTGGCAAAGGCGGAGTGGGTAAGAGCACAACCGCAGCGATGCTGGCGTACGGTTTGCATTCCTTCGGCGCGAAAGTCGGGCTGCTGGATGCTGATGTCTACGGACCCAGCATCCCGCATCTGTGCGGAGCCGGCGGCGAACCCGGGATCACCGAACATCGTGGTGAAGACGGCAACGTCATGCAGCGCATCCAGCCGATCGAAAAAGACGGCCTGAAACTACTGTCCGTCGGTTTCATGGTTAAGGCCGACCAGGCGGTCGTGTGGCGCGGGCCGATGCTGCACCGATTGCTCACACAGTTCATGCAACAGACCGACTGGGGCGAACTGGATTACCTCATCGTCGACATGCCGCCGGGTACAGGTGACGTGGCACTCACTTTGTCGCAGTTGCTCAGCCTGGCTGGCGCGGTTGTGGTCTGCACACCGCAGAAGGTCGCGCTGCTGGATGCCGTCAAGGCGATCAGCATGTTCGACCAGGTGAAGATTCCCGTGATCGGGATCGTCGAGAACATGACCGGGGACATCTTCGGTCGCGGCGGTGCTCGGGAGCACGCTGAGAAAACCAATGTGCCATTTCTGGGTGAAGTGCCGATTGACAAGAGCATCCGGGAACTGGGCGACGCCGGTCGTATTGCGGACGTTCTGAGCGATGCCTGTCCCGTGCGAGACGACCTGCGCACGGTCTGTCAGAACATTGCGATGCAGGTCGCTAAAGAACAGCTTGAATCACCCGAGCTTCCGACGCTCGAGATACTGTGACCGAACTGCAACTCTCGCCAATGTGATCAACGGGGCCTTTGGCGTAACTCATGTCAGCAATCGGCAAAGTTTATCTGGTGGGTGCTGGACCTGGTGATCCCGGGCTGATTTCTTTGCGCGCGGTCGATTGTCTGCAGAAAGCCGACGTCGTTCTGTATGACGGGTTGGTCAACCCGCTACTGCTCCGACATACCCAGGCTGCATGCGAGCGCACGTGCCGCTCGCCGTCTCCGGATGGTCGCGTGCTCCTCCAGGACGAAATCAATGAGCGGCTCGTTGCCAACGCGCATGCGGGCAAGACTGTTGTGCGACTCAAAGGCGGGGACCCGTACATCTTCGGTCGCGGGTCCGAAGAGGCGGCCTACCTGAAATCACACGGCATTCCATTCGAAGTCGTGCCGGGGATCACCGCCGCGGTGGCCGCCGGCGAATATGCCGGGCTGTCGCTGACGCATCGCGACTCCGCGTCGACGGTGACGTTCGTGACCGGACACGAAGCTCCCGACAAGCCGGACAACGAGGTCGATTACGAACTGCTGGCGGGAACACCAGGCACACTGGTCTTTTACATGGGGCTGGCCCGACTCCCACAGATCGTGCAGTCGTTGCTCGACCACGGCAAATCCAGCGAAACTCCTACGGCGGTGATCAGTCGCGCGACGACGCCGCTGCAACGGACAGTCAGCGGGACTCTGGAAGATATTTCCGCAATCGTTTCGGACGCTGGTCTGCACGCTCCGTCATTGATCATCGTCGGCAAGTGTGTTCTTCAGCGTGAGCAATTGGCCTGGTTCGAAGACCGTCCGTTGTTCGGGCTCCGGATCGGGATCACAAGACCGGCGGCTCAATCTGATCCACAAATCGCCCGCGCGATCGAATCTGGCGCCCAACCGATTCTCATGCCGACGATCGAAATCCGGCCGGTCGATGACTCGTCTGATGTCGATTCCGTGCTGGCGCGAATTGACGAATTCGACTGGCTGATTTTTACGAGCGTCAATGGCGTCAACGCTTTGTTCAGCCGACTCTGGGAAACGGGCGGAGACACGCGACGACTGGCGCATCTCAAGTTTGCGGCGATCGGGACATCCACCGGACGAGCACTCGAACAGTTCCACATCCGTCCCGATGTCATTCCTGATGAATTCCGAGCTGAAGCGCTGGCTGTCTCCCTGCGCCCACTCGTTTCCGGCCAGCGAGTCCTGTGGGCTCGTGCGAGCCGCGGTCGCGACGTCCTGCCCCAGGAACTGACCAATGCGGGAGCCACCGTCGAAGAAGTGGTTGTCTATCAGAATCTCGATGTTTCCTCACTCGACACGAGCGTGTTGGATGCGATCACCAACGGTGAGCTGGACTGGATCGGACTAAGCAGCCCGTCCATCGCCCGCGGCCTGGCGAATCTGTTGCCCGAGTCCGCGAAGTCTCAATTTGGCGTGACTCTGCGGATCGCCAGCATCAGTCCGGTGACCAGCGAAGCAGCTCGAGATGCGGGCCTGCCCGTCCATGCGGAAGCCACCACCTATACGTGGGATGGCGTCTTTGACGCGATCGAGACGGTCCACCGAACAGATTCCCTGCCCGCAGTTGGAACTCGCGGATAGAATGCATGGCATCCCGCGAGCGATATCTCGCTGTCACTGCTTCACCACCAGGTTTCTCCGTATGCGTCATCTCAACTCCTTACGTGGGCTGCTTGTGCTGGTCAGTCTGACGTCTCTTGCGCAGGCGGAGACGATCGTGACGCCGCAGCAGGTCGAGTTGACGGATGCATACGCCCGGCGGCAGTTGCTGGTGTCGATCGACGGCCGCGACGTGACGCGGCGAGCGGACTGGAAGAGTCTCCATCCTGACATCGTCTCCGTCGACGCAACGGGTTACGCAACTCCCATTGCCGATGGTGCCGGCGCGATCGTCGTCACGTTCGACGGGAAGGAAATTCGCGTTCCTGTCACCGTCTCCGGATTGAGCAGTCGCCGACCTGTCGATTTTTCGACGGAGATCGTGCCGTTGCTGAGTCGATACGGCTGCAACTCGGGCGGTTGTCACGGCAAAGCCACTGGGCAGAACGGGTTCAAACTGTCGCTGTTTGGCTTTGACCGGGCATTCGATTATCAGGCGATTGCCCAGGAGGCCCGCGGTCGGCGCGTGTTTGCTGCCGCAGCCGGTCAGAGTCTGCTCGTACAGAAATCCATCGCCGCAGTTCCTCACGGAGGCGGCAAACGATTCAACGCCGACTCAGAAGCATTCCGGCTGTTCACGAGCTGGATTGAAGGCGGAGCGCCACCTTCAGCTGAAGATGCGGCCCTTGTCACACGGCTCAAGCTGTTGCCCGCCGAAGGATCGTTCACGCCGGGGCAGGAACAGCAGTTGTCTGTTGTGGCCGAATACTCCGACGGTTCACGCCGCGACGTGACTCGCCAGGCCGACTTTGAAACGAATCTCGATGTCGTCGCCCGTGTCGATCACGACGGCTTTGTGACTGCGGGCAAGGAGACGGGCGAAGCAACCATCATGGCTCGTTTCATGGGCCAGGTTGCAGTGTTCCGAGCGATCCGGCCACATGCGTCTCCGCTGAATGCGTTGCCGGAATTTGAGCCGGCGGGGCGCATCGATGAACTCGCAGCCGCCCGCTGGATGAAACTCGGACTGCAGCCGTCGGCCACGTGCGACGACGCCACGTTCGTTCGCCGCGCCACGCTGGACATCGCCGGCCGACTGCCGATCGTCGACGAGACGCGGGCATTCCTTGCTGATCAATCTCCTCAGAAACGCAATCAGCTGATCGATCGGCTGCTGAATTCCGCGGACCATGCCGGCTTCTTTGCACTGCGCTGGGGCACGATTCTGCGGAACTCGAAACTGGCCGGATCGGAGGATGCAGCCTACGCGTTTCACAACTGGTTGAAGGATCGCATCGCCCGCAATGTGCCGTATGACGAGTTCGTACGTGGCATCGTCGCAGCGGCCGGAGAATGGCAGGACGCTCCGGCCATCAACTGGTTCTGGCAGTCGCGTGATGATCAGCTCCATCAGGTCACGGCCGATACAGCGCAGGTGTTCCTCGGACTGCGACTGCAATGTGCCCGCTGTCACCACCACCCGTACGAACGCTGGGGGCAGGAAGACTATTACGGTCTGGCCGGCTTCTTTACGCGACTGGGACGCAAGAGCTTCGGTCAGCCGCCGCCGTATTTCGCGTCGAGTAAAGTGACCACCGGCGAACGCAACCCGCTGACCGGGAAAGTTCCCGAACCAAAATACCTCGACGGTAAGTATGCCGAGTTCACTCCCGACGAAGACCCGCGACACGCACTGGTTGACTGGATGGCCCAGTCGGACAACCCGTTCTTTGCCCGCACTCTGGTGAATCGTTTGTGGGGCCACTTCATGGGTCGCGGCCTGGTCGACGAAGTGGACGACATGCGGGCGACCAACCCGGCCTCGAATCCTGAACTGCTCGACCTGCTGGCCCGTGAGTTTGTGGAACACGGTTTCGATCAGCGGCACATCATCCGACAGATTGTGCAAAGCCGGGTGTACCAGCTCGCATCCGAACCGACGGAGCACAACAAAGACGATCGGCAGAATTTTGCGAGATTCTACGGACGCAGGCTGTACGCCGAGGTCTTTTTAGACGCGGTAGATCAGGCAACAGATTCGAAGACGCGATTCAGCGGAGTCAGCGGGTCGGCCCGCGCGGTGGACCTGCCTCACGAAGGCTTCGGGTCGTATTTCCTGGACACATTCGATCGGCCGCAACGTGTGACAGGTTGCGAATGTGAGCGTTCCAGCGGAGCGACTCTCGCCCAGGTGCTGCTGCTTTCGAACTCAGACGAAATCGAAAACAAGATCACGGACGGCAACGGCCGCGTGGCCCGACATTTCAAGGCAGCAACGCCAATTCCACAGGTCATCGAGGAGCTGTATTTGGCAGCTCTTTCGCGTCGACCCAATGCCGACGAACGGCACAGAATCGAGATCTTCCTGGAAAGTGAAGCGGACAAGCAGAAGGCCGTTCAGGATGTTCTATGGGTGCTGATCAATTCAAAAGAATTCAGCTTCAACCATTGATGGGCCGCGAATTGGCGGGTCTGTCGGCGAGGCGATCTAACTACCCGCCGGCTTCAGACACCTGTCGATCTGACGCACGGCCTGGCGGAGGCGTTGCTCGTTCTCGACGATCGCCAGACGTAGGTGGCCTTCGCCTTCGGGACCGAAGCCGCGGCCTGGACTGACGGCGACTCCCGCTTCATCAAGCAGCTTGAGTGCAAAGTCGATCGAGCCCATTTCCGACCAGGGCGCGGGGATCTTCGTCCACACGAACATCGACGCGCGTGGAGCGTCCACCGCCCAGCCGATGCGTTCCAGTGACGAGCACAGTGCGTCGCGACGCTTCTGGTACTCAGCGACGACGCTTTCGATTGCCGTGTCGCAGTGACGCATGGCAATGATCGCTGCGATCTGTGCCGCCTGAAAAATGCCATAGTCGTAATAGCCCTTAATCGTTCCCAGGGCTCGCACCATTTCAGAGTTGCCGGCACAGAAACCGATCCGCCAGCCGGCCATGCTGTAGCCCTTGCTCATCGTCGTGAACTCGACACCCACTTCGCTCGCCCCGGGAGTGGCGAGGAAACTCGGGGCGGTGTATCCGTCAAAGCAGATGTCGGCATACGCAAAATCGCTGATTACCATGAACTCGTACTTGCGGGCCAGCTTGACCAGCTCGGTGTAAAACTCCTGCTCGACACAGGTCGTCGTGGGGTTGTGTGGGAAATTGACGATGACCAGTTTCGGCTTCGGAAACAGGTGCTCGCAGGTGTAGGCGATCTTGTCGAGGAATTGATCGGGCTCGCGGCAATCCAGAGCGATCACATTGCCAGCCGCCAGCACGACGCCGTAGACGTGAATTGGAAAAGACGGCGACGGCACGATGGCCGCGTCGCCCGGGCCCATCAAAGCCAGGCACAGGTGACTGAAGCCCTCCTTCGACCCAAGACACGCGATGACTTCGTTGTCCGGGTCCAGCCGCACGCCGTACTTCTTCCAGTAGCGTTTCGCGACTTCCTTCCGCAGATTGCCGATGCCGCTGGACACCGAGTAGCGGTGGTTCCGGGGATCGCGAACGGCTTCAGCCAGTTTGTCCGAGATCATGGGGTCCGGCGCGTCCGTCGGGTTACCCATCCCCAGGTCAATGACATCGACTCCAGCAACGCGTTTTTCGTGCTTGAGCTTGTTGATCTTGCCGAACATGTACGGCGGCAGACGCTTCAAACGGTCTGACACCGGAATCGAAAAAGGTGCGTCTTCGAAATGGACTTCAGATTCACTGCGCATGACTAGGGCCTGAAAACAGCGGATTCGACGACGTGCGGAGAAGTACCGACACAGGCAATCTTCTCGTGGTGCGCGCGGATTCTAGCCAGCTTTGGATTCCGATGTAGCTCCATTCCGCTCTGATTAGAACGTCAGGAATCGGGCGTGATGGCCGGCAAATCCCTACTCTTCGCTCGATTCTGAACCGGTCGCCGCAGACTTTCGGCCGGGCCAGAAACGACGAAACGCCCCGATCAGCCGGCGAATGGCAGTCGGACCAGCGATCGCTGCGCCGCCCCACCAGGCAACCTGCACGGCCACGAATGTGGAGAACCCGAGCGCCGATTTCTGAGCGACGGTCAGCGGCAGGAAGGGGATGGCCAGCAGAGCAAACCACAGAACGCACGACAGGACGATCAACGCGATCCCGACTCGAACGCGCAAGAGCGGACGTTCCGTTGTCGCGGTAATCGTCGCCGGGTCAGGTTGTGCTGATTCCAAGTCTGGCATTGCGGCGCAAGGCTATCAGGAGGAACCCTGCCAACAACCCTTCGTTCGAGCAATTGCCAATGGAACACAAAGGTACGGGCATCGCGTGAATCGCCGAATCCTGCGGTATCGACACCGTACGGCACGATGGAATCGTGACGGCAACGTGTTGGGGATCGTTCGGCCTGCTCTCATCCGCGACGTACCTGAGCGTTCCTTATGGGGAAACGAGGTCCCACCGAGCGGACGTCGCTGGAAACCAGCTCGACCACTCAGTCCTCGTCCCGGACGATCGGGATGCGCGCGTCGACTCCCAGCGCTGCCGTGCCGGCGATCACGAACGCAGCGGCTCCTGCCAGGAAGGCTGCGTTCCAGCCAAAGTTCTTAATCACGGCCTGCAGAAACAGCGGCGACACCGCAGCTCCGAAGTTGCCCCACATGTTGGCCCAGCCGTGAATCGCTCCCACATGCCGCCCGCCCACGTCCTGCTTGTAGGACCATGACGACGGGTTCCCCATGTCGTTCGTGAAGGCGATCAGCGCGAAGGCCGCAGTCGCCACCCAGGCGTTCGGCACAAACAGGCATGACAGGTAAGCCAGGGCGGCCGCGTATCGACCGATCACAATCGGAGCCGTGCGCCAGCGAAGTCCGTATCGCCCGGTGATGCGATCTGTCAGCCAGCCGCCCATCAGAATACCGATCCAACCTACCCCGAGCGGGATGGCCGCCATCCAGCTCCGTTCGACAAACGGCACCGAATGGACTTCCAGCAGATACCGCGGCAGCCACGTCAGCAGAAAGACCCAACCCACGTTGCCACCAAACTGATTGACGCACATCAGCCACAGACTGCGACTGCTGACCATCGCCATGATGGGAACGCCGCCCCCGGCCGCTTTCGCAGATGTATCTGGCCGGCCGGCTACGATCAGCTCACGTTCTGCGTCGTTGCACCATGGATGATCTGCAGGACGCTCGCGGAAGCAGATCCAGAAAACGGCGGCGACGAACAGTCCGGCCGAGCCGTACACAAACATCACCGGACGCCAGCCATGCACATACAGCTTGCGGATCGACTTCGGAAACGTGGCCTCCAGGATCAGGCGATTCAATCGGTTCGTCTGCTCAGGGCTCCGCACCGAAAGGTCCGCCAGCGAACGGGCTTCGCGCTGCAGAGGCAACAGAGTCAGCTCGTCCGTCGTGACCAGTTCGGAAACGACTTGCAGTTTCTGCAGAGCTGCGATCAGTTCGGTGGGAGGTCGCGTCGGTTTGTCACGCGCAGAAATGTCGTGTATGTCTCGGCGCGCCGCGTCACCCAGTCGTGAATAGAGACTCGCCCGCACATGGTGCTGAGCCGCCGTCTGCTCATCCAGATGCCGAACACCGCTGGGAGTACTGTTGAGTGCGTCCGTGAAGTCCTGACACAGGATTTTCGGGTCGAGAATATCCTGCTCGGAAATCCCGACCGTTTCCGAGTCGGCCGGGACGAAGAACACCACCAGGTACGCCGTCAGCACGGGAGCAAGGAATCCCCCCAGCCGACCTCCGAAGGCCACACAACTGTTGGCCTTGCCCCGCGACGAGAACGGAACCCAGCGTCCCACAAGTGCCGCACTGGTCGGATAAGCCCCGGCCTGGCCGAGCCCGATGCCCACGCGTGTCAGCAGCAGCATCACGAACCCGGTACTCAGCCCGATCAAAGCGGTAAACGCGGACCAGACCAGGATGTAAGTGGTCAGCATGACGCGGGCGCCGAAGCGATCACTCATCCAGCCGGACGGCACTTGTCCCAAAGCGTACGCGAAGAAAAAAGCCGACAGGCACCAACTGAACTGATCGTTCGAAATGCCAAGATCTTCCTTGATGAACTGCTGTGTGAACGACAGACAAAACCGATGCAGATACAGCAGCAGCGCCGACAGAAACGCAACAAACACCACCAGGTGCCGGATACGCGTCGGTTGGAGAGAATTCTCAATAGTCATGCCGCCGACAGGTTACAGCACACGCCACATGGATTCTCTCGTGCCATAGCAACCGGGAATCCTGCTGGTCAGGCTTTTTTGGCTGATGGGCCGCTTCTACACTCGTCCCCGCAGGCGGTTCGACGTGTGATCTGTCCGCTCTAATTCTGCCAGGGACCGCATCAGATGGACGAGACTAATCCCGTTGACGCATCGACCGGCGACACCGCCCGGTCGCCGGAATTGGCGTCATCCGCCGCTATACCGGACGGATTGCCGGATGACCTGCCGCCTGTCGAGCCGCCGTCGGCCGGGTTTATCGTGCAACTGTTTCTCATTCCCGGTCTGATTGTGGTTGCCGTCATTGGCGTGTGGGCACTGTTTGGCAAGCTGTCCAGCAGTGAGCAGGACTGGCGGGAACTGGTCCAGGAGATCCGTAGCAGCAATGAACATCGCCGCTGGCGAGGCGCCACGGGACTGGCTCACATGCTGCGGGCTGACGCCGAAATGAGGGAATCCGGGCAGAATCTGGCCGCCAACGCCCAGATCGCAAAGGAACTGACCGCACTACTAACGGAACTGCTCGATGAGACGTCGCGTGACGAGGAGCTGATCAGCCAGCAGTCGTTCGTGACACGGACGCTGGGCTGGCTCGATTCGTACGAAACGGTGCTGCCAGTACTCGGCCGGGCGATGCAGCCCGAGCAGGAGCTGATTGTGCGAGCTGACGCTATTCGATCAGTGGCCGTGATGTCCGGACGAGCGGCCGAACGTGATCAGCCATTCGATGATCCTCAGGTCTCGGAGCTGCTGGTTGACCTGTCACGAGACAAAGAGCCGCTCATCCGTCAGGCGGTGGCGTTCACGCTGGGGCTCATTCCCGGCGATCAGATCGACCAGCGTCTGCGCGTGATGGCGGAAGACTCGGACAGGAACACACGTGTCAATGCGGCCCTCGGGATGGCCCGTCGGGGCATGCCTGACGGGTTTCGGATCTACGTTGATGTCCTGCAGAACGTCTCAGAATCCATCGATCCGGAGACGATGGAAGGTCGCACGCCCGAGGAACGCCTTAGTGAGGCCCGCCAACGCGAGAATATGAAGCTGGTCATTCTGGGGAATACGCTGAACGCGCTGCAGGACATTTCCGGGCTGCTCAGTCCGGGGCAGCGTGAGCAGGCCCTGGGGCTGTGCAGGCCACTCGCAGACGAGCATCCGGAACCGCGCATCCGCATCGAAGCACTGAATGCGATCCGCACGCTGACCGCCGGAACGACGGCCGATTGACGCCTGTGAAGTCGGGCAAGGACACCGTGAATCCCTGATTCGCAGCAAGCCGCGGAAATAGAATTCGTTCCTCGCACTGGCATCTCAGACCGTCGCGACCCCGAGGCTTCCGCAGAATTCGTCGAGCGTCAATGCCAATTCGAGTTTCGGTGGGGTGCCCTTCGTTGTACTATTCTGAGCCCCGATGTGTCTTCCGGCTCAAGTTGCTGACTCATTTCGTCGACGATGGTCGATTCGAGTCGTGATTAAGCCGAAGGAGCATCACACCCCACCTGATGTTCCGAGCCCGGATATGAGAGACGATTCACTCCAGTTTTGACGGAGTGTTCGTCACCCATCCCAGAGCAATCCTGCCTCGATTTTCCGGCGTCTCCCGTTTTGTCATGTCTGATTCTGCGGAACCTTTGTCTCCGCAGCCGGTCAGAACCAGCAGATTTCATGACCTGCCGGGAGCTTCCGGTGCCGGCGATTTCCGCGCCGGGGACGTCTTTCTGCACATTTCACGGCCGTGTGTCGCGGCCGACGCGTTTCTCTCGCGGTTCGATGGTCGAGTCGCACTGTTTCGTTTCAGGTTCAATCCGATGACTGCCCTCAGCAAACTCCGCAACATTGGCATTTCAGCCCACATCGACTCGGGCAAGACCACACTGACCGAGCGCATCCTGTACTACTCCGGGAGGATCCACAAAACCCGGGAAGTGAAAGGGGATGACGGCGGAGCCACCATGGACTTCATGGACCTGGAGCGTGAGCGAGGCATCACGATCCAGTCGGCATGCACGCGAGTGGAATGGAATGGTCACCCGATCAACGTCATTGACACGCCGGGGCACGTTGACTTCACCGTCGAAGTCGAACGCAGCCTGCGCGTCCTGGACGGTGCCGTACTCGTTTTGTGCGCCGTCGGTGGTGTGCAGAGTCAGTCACTGACGGTCGACCGTCAGATGAAGCGTTACGGAGTTCCTCGCATCGCGTTCATCAACAAGATGGACCGCACGGGAGCCGATCCGTTCAAAGTCACCGCTCAGGTCGAAGACAAGCTGAAAGTGACGCCTGTCCCGCTGCAGTATCCGATGGGTGCGGAAGCCGAGTTCGAGGGCGTCATCGATCTGATCGAAATGCAGGCTGTGTACTTCGAGGGTGAGAAGGGCGAAGAGGTTGTCCGTAAGGACATCCCAGCCGAATTCGCCGACGGAGCTGCCGCAGCCCGTACGAAGATGCTGGAAACGCTCTCGTTGTTCGACGACGAGTTGATGGTCACGCTGCTTGAAGAGGCAGAGCCGGAAGCGGATCACGTCCGCAGGATCATCCGCGCAGCCACGCTGTCGCAGGAGATTACGCCCGTCATGATGGGCACTGCCTTCAAGAACAAGGGCGTGCAGGAACTGCTTGACGCATGTACGGCGTTCCTGCCGAGTCCGCTTGATCGCGATATCGTTGCTCAGGACCTGTCGAACATCGGCGAATCCGGCAAGGGTGAACAAATCAAGCTGTCGACCGACGAAGGCGACCCGCTTGTCACGATGGCTTTCAAGACCGTGCTGGAGCAATTCGGCCAGCTCACATTCTGCCGAGTGTATCAAGGCAAAATCGAAAAGGGTGGGACCTACATCAATGCCCGAACGGGCCGGAAAGTCCGCTTCGGTCGACTGCTCCGCATGCATGCGAACGATCGCGAAGAGATCGATGTTGCCGGACCTGGAGAAATTGTTGCGGTCGTCGGCGTCGACTGTGCGACGGGCGATACGTTCTGCGGCGACCGTGCCGAGATTGCTCTGGAGAACATCTTCGTCCCCGAAGCGGTGCTGCGTCTGTCAGTCGAGCCGCTCACGCAGGGCGGCGGAGACCGCATGGGCAAAGCTCTCGAACGTTTTCGTCGCGAAGACCCGACGTTCCGCGTGCTGTCCGATCCAGAAACCAGCGAAACGATCATCGCCGGCATGGGGCAGTTGCACCTGGAGGTCTACGTTGAGCGAATGCGTCGTGAGTACAACGTCGACGTCCTCGTCGGTGAGCCCAAAGTCGCGTATCGCGAATCTCCGACTAAAGAAGTCCAGTTCAATTTCCGTCACCGCAAGCAGACTGGTGGTTCTGGCCAGTACGCGCATGTCGTCGGGCGTCTGCGTCCGATCGCAGAAGAGAACAGCGAAGACACGTTCCGATTTGTGAACGAAGTCTCGCAGGGCCGCATTCCGAAGGAATACATCCCGGCCGTTGAGCAGGGATTCAAACGGGCCATCGAAAAAGGCCCGCTGTGCGAGACTGAAGTGGTCGGAGCCGAGTTCGTCCTCGAAGACGGTAGCTACCACGAAGTCGACTCGTCCGAGATGGCGTTCAAGACGTGTGGTTTCAACTGTGCCCGCGAGCATCTGCGGAAGGCAGGCATGGCTCTACTCGAACCGATCATGAAGCTGGAGATCGAAGCGCCGGAAGAATTCCAGGGCCCAATCTGCGGACACGTGTCGAGCAAACGCGGCCTGATCAATTCGACGGAAGCCCAGTATGGAACGACCGTAATCCTCGCCGAAGTCCCACTGGCTGAGATGTTCGACTACGCCAACGAACTGCGTTCCATGACGCAGGGCAAAGGTCAGTTCTCGATGGAGTTCCTGAAGTACAAACAGACTCCGAAGAGCGTCCAGACCGAAGTCGTCGAACGCCGCCGCATGGAACGCGAAGGACGCATGGCGATGGCATAACCGCCAGACGCCATCCAGAAGTACGATTCCAGAAGCCCGGCTTTCCACCAGAAGGCCGCGCTTCTGCACGCGCGGCAGGCTGACGGCGCAGGCCAGTATCCGCTTCGACCAGTATCCAGCTCCGTTGAAGAGGGACTTGAAGTCGGGCGGCGATTACGCATTGATCAGCCGTTCGTACTCAGCATGATCGCCAATCCAAAACCAGAGCACACCGTCTTCGACTTCGACGGCCAAAACGCGATGTTGCAGGCCAACACGAGCCGATCGAAATCGCCCGACTCTTTTGAAATGTAGCGAAGGATGCGTCGAGTCTGCTTGCAACAGTGCGAAGTTCTTGTCGGCAAGCTCTCTGATCTGCGCCGGCAATGCGTGATAACACTTCCAGAAACCAGAACTGGCGAAGTGGTTCATAATCTGGTCGACTTGCCAGCCTGATGATCGGCAATCGCTTCGTCGGCCAATCGGTCGAGTTGGCCGGCAGCAACATCATCCTCGAACTGCTGGTCCCATTTATCCGCGTCGAACGCAAGGAACCACTCGCGGAATTTCAAGAGCTGATCAGGAGGCAGTTCAGAAACCGTCTTTTCGAGCTTTTGAAGTGTCATATATGGATCCTACCAAACCGTACTCAAGCTGGGAAAATACGGCCCACCCAGCTGGGAGCATTGACGCCGCCGCCCCACAACGGAGCGAAGACTGTTGGCCTGAACAGACAATTGTACAACCGGAACGCGCGTGGCAGAACAGAGTTCGCGCGGCACCTCATCTGCTTGTGACGCCGCAGCCATTCTGCCGGTTTTGTGTTCCCGCCAACGCCACGCGCCAGCATGCTCGGCGTGTCGCAACGGCTCGAACTCAGCGCTTCCGACCCGGCGGTCGATGTCGGTCCGGAGTCCCTGACGCGCTCCGGACGAAGCAATACGCTGAGAGCACTGACCACCGCACGACCAGAATTCGGCTCCGTTGAACAGGGATTTGAAGTCGGCCGGAACCACGCTTTAACCGAGATCAACGTCCACACCCGCCGACTTCAAATCCTTAATTATTGGCCGCCGCTACTTTCGTTTGTTCCAAGCTGGTTGTAGGTCGTGAACAATTGCGTCCTCAAGTCCAGCCGCAAGATCAACACGGAATCCCGCGTATGTCATCAAACCATCGCAAGGCCAAACAAACACTTCGACCGACGAAGCTGGAAGTTGTTCGCGTATGAGCGCGTTCGCGCGGATATTGGTTGTTTGCGTTGCACCGGGACGCTTGTAGCCGTAAAGACGTTTAGCCAATCCTTGGACAGTTTTGCCAACATAGAGGACACCACCGTTGGCGACAAACGCATAAAGCACGTTGCGTCCGTCGGGAACTAGATCAAGTTTCAGGTCGAGTTCGTCATGGTCGTCGAGGAACCATGAACCGCAATGAGTGAACCCAAGGTGTTCTATGCGTTCAAGGGGGTCCAAGAGATTCACCTGAGGCGAACAACGAGGTTCTGGGTGACACCCTGTCGCAAGTCAGATTGCGAGTGCGACAATGTACAGCAATCGTACCGAGGCTGGTTCGCATCGACAATTGGCATGTTCAGCGAATGTGCGAGCTAAGTAGCTGTCCAGGAACAAGACCGTGAAGCTGTAGGCGGGTTTCTCCGAAATCCGCACGCGGCGGGTCCCGATTTCGGAGAAATCGGGCTACGGCTCAGGCACGGTCTACCTCACGGTTTTGTTTCTCAACAGGTGCTATGTAACTCGGAATCAGTTTGTTGCCGGCCTGCGTGTTATTTGATTGGATGTGAACGACCTGCACCTGAATCGACGGACGGAGATGACTTGATGAGGACACTCGCATGGTTGCTGGTTGTTGTGTTGTCGTCGATTGCCGGTGCGCGTGGCTACGAACTGCCGCCGGATATCCGGCGTGACACGCTGAGTCCTGTCTACGACTGGAAAGTTCTGCCCCTGTCCTGGGACGACATCGTTGCTGGCAGGTTGCCGGTTTCACCCACGCACTGGCAGCGACACTCGGGGAATCCGATCGTTCCGCGTGGAATGAACTGCCGCCCCGTGCTGTGGGACGACAACACGATTCGTGTTTTCTACGGTCGCCGCGGACGTGGAGGTGGAATCTGTTTTTTTGACGTTGCTCCGGATCAACCAGCGGAGATCGTCAATGGACCCGTCGGGCCGATCATCACGACTGGCGAGCAGGGCAGCTATGACGATGAATGGCTGATTGCTCCCGAACTGGTGCGCATCAGCGATTCACATCTGCGGATGTACTACTCGGCGAAGCGGTCCGGTCGCGATTTCTTTAAGCAGGCATGGAGCCTGGCGATGGCCGAGAGCTTCGACTCCGGGCAGACGTGGCGTAAGCATGCCTCCAATCCGATACTCACCGTCGGTGAGGATGAGTGGGAATCCGGTGCGGTTGGATTCTGCTCAATCGAGCGCGACGCTCGCGGCTGGCGGATGTGGTATCTGGGCACGAACACTCAGCAGAACGCCGTCAAGCAGGTCGGATTTGCGACGTCGAAGGATGGCCTCGACTGGAAGCGGCACGCATCCAACCCGGTCATTCGAATTCGTCCGGACTTTCAATGGGAGGCGGGTGCGATCGCGGTTCCGCGTGTCATTCGCGACGGACAACTCTACAAGGTCTGGTACTGCAGCTATCCGCAGAACAACACGTACGTAGTGGGTCAGGCAGAGTCCTTTGATGGACTCAAGTGGTTCCGCTCGCCAGGAAACCCGGTGCTGCGTGGTTCCGGCAAGGGCTGGGACAGTGGCATGACCGCATACCCTGGCGTCATTCGAGTCGGCGATCGTTACCTGATGTGGTACTCGGGCAACGGCTATGGTTCCCAGGGGATCGGCCTCGCGACAGCCGACGCGCCTCGGGGGCATTGGCTGGTTCGTACCGCGGAACACTCAGAAGGAGCCGATCGCAAGTGGTCGGACTGGCAACCATTGCCGCAGAAAGAGCCACAGCGAACGGGTGTGATTCAGTTCGCAATCATCAACGACTCACCACAGAAATGATGGGCGACTATGAAGTCGATGACACTTACGGTCTGTGCTGTGCTGGCCGTGCCGCCGACCGTTCCGGTACACGCCGGTGAAATTACTGCCACAACCAGCAGTTTCAGTATCGATCTGAAACGAGGCGACCTGCAGCAACTTGAACTCGACAAACATGGCCGACTGCGTCTGATTAATAGCGACGGCAAGTACGCACAGACCGGTGAGTTCGTGTCCTCTGTTGTTGATCTGTCCTCGATTGCCGCATTGAAAGAAGCGAAGACGATCAGAGTTCGGTGGGTCGAACAGTGGACAACACCGCTGACATGGAAAAAGCACACGAAGAATCCGGTTTACGGTCCAAAGCAGTCAGGTGCATGGGACAACTGGACCAACGGTGTTTCCGTCGTTCGCACACCCGACAATCTTCACTACCGCATGTTCTACAGCGGGCGCAATGGAGCCGGGATTGGGTTCGCCGAGGCATCCATCGACGATCCACTTACGTGGAAAGAACACGCGGCCAGTCCCGTCCTTCGACCGCGAACCGACAACTGGGAAGGGAATCTGCTGAATCAGCCGCGAGTCGTGAAAGTCACTGACACGCACTGGCGGATGTACTACACGGGCTGGGGTGATCGCGGCAAACCGGGAAGTGCCTGGGCCTTTGGCCTGGCTGAATCACTTGATGCCGGAGTGACCTGGAAACGGGTCGGTAATGGAGATCCGCTACTGGATCGGGGTGGTGAAGGTTCACCTGACGAGGGCGGTGTGTTTGTGCCTGAGGTCCGCCGCATCGGCGATCGTTGGATGATGTGGTACACGGCCATGAAGGCCGTCCCGGGTAAGCAGTACATTCATTTGTGCCTGGCCACATCGGACGACGGTGTGCAGTGGAAGAAGCACGAGCACAACCCGGTCGTGAGTGAAGATTTCGCAGCCGGCCCCGGTCGCAATGTCATGTCACGCTGTTTCGTTCGCCACGAACACGGCGTCTTTAAGATGTGGTTTTCACACGCCCGGTCCGCTTATCGCATTCGGTACGCCGAGAGTCTCAATGGGATCGACTGGGAGCACTCGCCGATGACTCCAGTCCTTGGGCCCGGAGCGGCAAGTAGCTGGGATTCTGACAAGGTCGAGTACCCTGAAATCGACGTCGTCGATGGGAAGTACCGCATGTGGTTCTGCGGGAACGGCTACGGGACGGTTGGCTACGCCGAAGGTGTGCCGGAGGCTGGTGCGCAGCTGTTCGTCCGCAGTGGCAACGTCGCAGCGCCGGACGCGAGCTGGACCGAGTGGAAGTCGATAAAACGTGACACCCCGATCAATCCCGGCCGTTACGCTCAGATTCAGGCCCGGCTCTGGTCCAGGAACGAGAAGACCAGTCCTGCGATCGTGGGTGTGGAACTGACGCCTTAGAACACTCTCAGAGTTAGCATTCAACCTCGATACAAGCCCGAAGCGCAAGCGAGTGAATCCATGCAACAGATTCACTCGCTTGCGCTTCGGGCTTGTATGATTAGACGATCTAAGAGACTGAGTAGTGCTCCTCTGAGAGCGTCACGCGTCGAAGGGCTTCTTCGTCAATTGAGATGCCCAGACCCGGCCCGACGATCGCTGGAGCCATGCCACCGCGGCCAAACGTCAGGTCCTCGTGCGTCAGCCGCTCTTTGACGAGGTAGCGATCGTAACTGCCTTCCAGATAGCGAATGCCACTAACAGACGTGGCAAAGTGCCGACCCGCTGCTGACAGGATTCCCGTTTCTCCCACATGACAGCCGAACTGAAACCCGAGTCCGGCCTGATTTGCGGTCGCCGCAAGTCGGAGTGATCGCAGGAATCCACCGCACTTGGACAATCGGATGTTGAACAGGTCGCACGTGCCGCGCTCGATCGCCTGCCTGGCGTCGAGCAGACTGCAAAGCGATTCGTCGAGCATGATGGGCGTCTCGATGCGGGATCGAACCTCGGCCAGGCCATTGACATCGGCGTGTGGAACGGGCTGCTCGATACACGAAATCTCGAACGGCAGAAGTGGTTCCAGGTTCTTTTCGAGGTTCTGGCACGTCCATGCTTCATTGGCGTCGACGCGAATGTCCATTCGGCGACCACAGACGCGTCGGATGCGCTTCAGCGATGAGGCATCATCAACGTCCGCCGCTCTGACTTTGACCTTCGTCTGCCGGAATCCGTACATCCGAATCAGCGATGCCATGACACGCTGCTTCAACCGAGACGTAGATGTGATCACGGCGCCGTACCGAACTTCAGTGCTCTCTGCGCGAACACCGACGGCTGGAGCGTACCTGGAAGTGATCGTGGAGACGGGGACACCCAGCGCACGACATGCTGCGTCCAACACGCTCAGCTCCACAGCGCAGCGAATCGCATTGCCATAGCACTCGCGCGGATCGACTTCGGGACGAGTCAGTTCGAACGGATCGAGCAGCGCGAGGGCGTCATCGAGTGTCTGGAATTCCGCACCAAGCTGCTCGCTTATCGGTGTGCCGCGGAGCAGGTCAAAACCAGTTTCGACAGTCTCTCCGGTGACATAGTGACGGGGCAGTCCTTCACCCCAGCCCTCGGTGCCGTCGATCAGAACACAACGAATGATGATCGAATCGCTGGTGTGGCGTGTATACGACGCATGTCGAATGCGGCGCTTCAGTGGAATCTGCACGTGGTACGCAACCAGCTCGGCAATACGCATCCCGGTGTCCGTTCGACTGAGTTCTCAAACGCGACCTGATCAGCCCGACGCGCTGCCGGAAATCGTCCCGCTGGAATTCGGATGACTTCTGTGATTTCGTGTTCGTCAGCCCGCTTCGACGAGGAGTATGATAGTCGGTCTCATGGCGAAACGCCGTACGCAGAAACTGCATTCGTGTGGTAGTGCCGCGGCTGGAAGTTCATAGCGGATTTCGAAGGCTGGCCGGGCACGAGTGAACCGCCTGGGCGGCCGCGAACGAAGAACCGGTTTCGTTTCCTGTTTCCCGAAAGGGGAGGCCATGATCAATCTTCGGCGAGTCCTTGTGCCAACGAATTTCAGCGAGCACGCCCGGAACGCCGTGCGTTACGGTTGCGAACTGGCGTCGCGGTTCGATGCGGAACTGCATTTACTGCATGTCGTGGAAATGATCCCTGTGATGTATCACGAAGGCATCGTGTTTACTCCCGAGTCCGAAACTCAGATGAGAGAGCATGCCGAAGCCAGCCTGAACACGGTACCGGGTAATGACTGGCACGATCGGTTGAACGTCACTCGGACGACGGTGGAGGGGCATCCCCTGGTGGAGATCATCCGTGTCGCCAGGGACCTGACAATCGATCTGCTGGTGATCGGAACACACGGACGAACTGGTCTGGCACACATGCTGCTGGGCAGTAACGCCGAGAAAATCGTGCGTAAAGCCCCGTGTCCGGTGCTGACGGTGCATTGTCCGGAGCACGAATTCGTGATGCCTTAACCTTGTCGTGACGAATGGTTGACGCCGGACATCACCCCTGCGCGAATACCTCGCATTGACGCTCGTCGAAGTATCGGGCGAGCTTGTTAAAGCGAATGCAGGGGATGGCTGATGGACCCGCGAGCATTGGAGAACTTCGTAGACGGCCAGTTCACGGGAACGCCGGACTGTGCCACGCTGGACGTTTCGTCGCCGCTGGATGGTTCCCTGATCGCCACCGTTCCGGATTCCGGCGCGGCCGAACTGGATGCCGCCGTGAAAAGCGCCAGGCGTGCGTTTCCCGAATGGTCCTCGCTCACGGCCCGGCAACGGTCGCAGGTCGCCTACAGGTATCGCGAGTTGCTGCTGCGCGATCTGGACGAACTGGCTCAATTGATTCACATGGAGAATGGCAAGACCGTCGGCGAAGCGCGGGGTGAGTTGATTCGCTCGATCGAAGTCACCGAATTCGCATGTTCGCTGCCTCAGCTTGTGGCCGGTCAGGTCCTGGAAGTGAGCCCCGGCGTCGAGTGTCGAGTCGACCGATCGCCTGTGGGAGTGGTGGCTTCCGTCACACCATTCAACTTTCCGAGCATGGTGCCGCACTGGACGATTCCGATCGCCATCACGCTGGGAAACACATTCGTCTGGAAACCATCCGAGCACGTTCCGCTGACCGCCGTACGTACGGCCGAGTTGCTGCAGGAAGCCGGGCTGCCTCCGGGCGTCTTCAATATCGTGCATGGCCAGCGGCCAGTTGTTGAAGCTATGTGCGACCATCCGGATATTGCCGCGATGACGTTTGTCGGTTCCACACCAGTCGCCAAGAGCGTTTACGCGCGGGCCACCGGTCAGTTGAAGAGGGCCCTGTGTCTGGGTGGAGCGAAGAACCATCTGATCGTGCTGTCCGATGCCGACGTCGAACAGACTGCGGTGAACGTCGTGGGCTCAATGGCCGGATGTGCCGGTCAGCGGTGCATGGCCGCCGCAACGATGGTAGGCGTCGGTGACGTGCGGCCGATCATCGAGCAGGTGTGCGAACAGGCCCGACAGATGATCCCAGGGGAAACACTGGGACCCGTCATCTCCGCAGCCGCGAAATCACGGATTGAAGAGTTCATTACCGAGGCCGAGCAGTCCGGCGCGCGGGTTCTGGTCGATGGTCGCAACACAGTCGTGCGCGGTCGAGAAGGTGGGTTCTATGTGGGAGCAACTGTCATCGATCAGGTCACACCCGACATGCGAATCGCTCAGGAAGAAGTCTTCGGACCCGTGCTGGCGATTATCCGAACTGACAACATCGACGAGGCCGTGCAGATTGAGAATGCTTCACCGTTCGGCAATGCAGCGGCGGTGTATACTCAGAACGGCGCGACGGCCCGTGAGGTTGTTCGCAGTGCCAGTGCCGGAATGATCGGCGTCAACGTCGGCGTGCCCGTGCCCCTTGAGCCGTTCGGTTTTGGAGGCTGGAACGATTCGAAGTTCGGCGTCGGCGATATCACTGGGCCGAGTTCAATCGAATTCTGGACACAGTCTCAGAAAGTCACGACTCGCTGGACACTTCCGTCATGACGACCGAGTCCAACTTTGCCCGGGATCCCGAATTCCGTGGCCTGTTATCACGGCAGCCCGACGTGGACCTGACGCGGGCAGCGCTTGAGCTGGCGCGGGATTCGTATCCTGATCTCGACTTTCAGCCGACCCTCGACTGGATCGCAGCCCGTGCGGATCAACTCAGGCCGCTGGTTCTGCGATCGTCGTCCGAACGTGAAGCTCTAAGCTTGGTCGCGCAGTCGCTTTCGATCGAGTACCAGATCACCGGTTCGCACGCCGCCTATGCCGAGGCGGATGGCAGTTTCCTGCATCGGATTATCGACAAGCGTCGCGGAATACCGATCAGCCTCTCCGTCTTATACATGGCAGTCTGCCAGGGAGTGGGAATCGACCTGACCGGGGTGGCGTCGCCCATGCACTTTCTAACGCGTGTTGAATCACCCGCAGGGCCGCTGTTTCTGGATGCGTTTGCCGGGCGAAGAATCCTGACGCTCGAAGAAACGGTCGAGTGGCTGACCGGGCTGACGACAATGCCAACGCATGTCATCGTGAGGTTACTTGAACCGACGGATACGCGGACGATCATCACCCGGATGCTGACGAACCTGAAGGTCCTGTTCGCTCGACAGGAAAACTGGTCTGCAGCCTGGCCCGTGCAACAGCGTCTCGTGGCATTGGGCCCGGGGCGGTATGCCGATCGACGTGATCTGGCTCTGATCGCGTTGAAGTCCGACCATCCAGGGATGGCTGTCCGCTTGCTGGAACCACTACTGAAAACATGCCCGGATGATGAGCGTGAATTGCTCCAATCACAGCTTGAAGTCGCGAAAAAGCAGTTGCATCGTTGGAATTAAGACAACTCTGACCAACCCGGTCGCGACCCATAGCGAAAGAGATATTGCACTATGCTCAGAATCATGACCGTCGCATCGACTGGTCGGCACGTTCATCCGGATTCCAGCGACGGCAGCCCGGGTGTACCACTGGAACAGTAATGCCGAAACGTACCACCTAATCGGCGACCGCATTGGGAAAGCCATGCTGCGACTGCTTGAGTAATGCGACGTCGCAATCACACTTCGACTTCACCATCCCACATGAGAGACGACTTCGTGAAACTGATTCCGTTATTGGCCGTGCTGGCTGCTCTGCTCGACATCTGCATGGAGACAGTTGAGGCGGCAGGGAAGCCGAATGTTCTGATCATCGTTGCTGACGATCTGGGTTACAGCGACCTGGGTTGCTACGGCGGAGAAATCAACACACCGCATCTGGATTCTCTGGCGAGTAACGGTCTACGCCTGACTCACTTTTACAACACGGGGCGCTGCTGCCCGTCCCGCACGAGTATTCTGACCGGCCACTACCCGCATCGCGTGGGCGTCGGACACAAAGTTGCCGACCTGGGCCAGCCAGGCTACCGCGGTCGGGTCAGCCCGGATGCCCCAACGATCGCTGAGTCACTCAAGCCAGCGGGGTATCGGTCTTTCATCTCCGGGAAATGGCATCTGGGGACGCCCGACCCGACGCAGCATGGGTTTGAGGAGTTCTATGGCACTCTGGTGAGTGCCCAGACATTCTGGGATCCCGACCACTACATGCGACTTCCCGCTGGGCGTCCGAAACAGAAATACGACAGCAACAAGTTCTACGGAACAGACGCGGTCACCGACCATGCGCTGGCATTCCTGTCTCAGGCCCGACAGACACCAGCAAAGCCGTGGTTCCTGTATGTCGCCTACCATGCTCCACATTTTCCGCTGCAGGCTCCTCAGGAAGACATTCAGAAATACGCGGACGCGTATCACGGTGGTTGGGATCAGGCTCGCGAACAGCGACTGACTCGCATGAAGCAAATCGGAATCGTTCCCGACACCACAAAGCTGACTCCGCGTTCGCGTTACTGGGATTACGGTGAGAAAAACACCGGGACGAATCCATCCTGGGACTCACTCCCCAAAGAGCGCCGGGCGGACCTCGCACGCCGCATGGCGATCTACGCCGCCATGATCGACCGGATCGATCAGAACGTTGGCCGCGTTCTCAGCGATTTGGCAGCCACCAATGAACTGAACAACACACTGATCGTCTTCATGTCCGACAATGGTGCGTGTGCTGAATGGGATCCTCTTGGGTTTGATGTCAAATCCAGCCCGAACAACATTCTTCATCGCGGTGACCAGATCGAACAAATGGGTGGCCACGGCACATATCACAGTGCCGGATCAGGCTGGTCCAACGCCAGCAACACTCCCTGGCGTCTCTACAAACACTACACACACGAAGGCGGCGTTGCTTCACCCTGTATTATTCATTGGCCGGAAGGGCTGAAGCGGCGAGGCGAGATCGACCACCGTCCGACTCACATCATCGACCTGATGCCGACACTCAACGAGATCGCCGGCGCAGAATACCCGGGCCCGATTGATTTACCGGGACAGAGTCTGATGCCAATACTCAAGGGTCGGTCGACGAAGCCACGGACTCTTTACTTCGAACACGAATCGAACCGCGCGATTCTCGACGGCAAGTGGAAACTGGTCGCCCTCAAGCAACAGGACTGGGAACTGTACGACACGGACAATGATCGCACGGAACTCGACGATCTGGCCCGGAAGCGTCCCACACTCGTGAAGCAACTGGCCACCAAATGGGATCGCTGGGCGGAAGCCAACTACGTCACACCATTGCCCCGAGACTACGGTGTCAAGTACCTGAAGCCGCTCGACTGATGATCGGACGCTGGGCTCCGATCACGTGTATTCGACGCATCCGACTGTACTGTTCTGAAACGTCGTACCAGGTGGGCCTGAAGTTGCCGCGGATGACGCCGTAGCCCTTCAGAGATGGACGGATCAGGGCAAGTCGTTCGAACGCATCGGTCAGGTCCGCATTCACGGCACACGAGTCGATGAGCACATGATCGTCGAGCGTGGTGACGGCAGCCTGTGGATGCTGCTGCGAAATACGGGCGGAATCGCACAGAGCGTCTCCACCAATGGCGACCGAACGTGGAGTCACGGATCGCCCTACCTGCAGGGCCGAACGTTCGCCAACAAACGATTCTTCATTCGCCGGCTGAAATCCGGAGTGCAGTAGGGCCGGTTCCCACCGGCCAGAACCGACAATACGCGGCCGGTGGGAACCGGCCCTACTCGACTGATGGTGCGGAACAACTCGCCAGACGGAAAACGCTCGCACATGACGGCGTTCGTGTCGGACAACGACGGAGCGACGTGGAAAGGCGGGCTGCTGCTGGATGAACGAGAGTCGTCGTATCCAGACGGTATTCAGGCGGAAGACGGCGAGTTTTTCATCATCTACGACCACCAGCGATACACACTCAACCGCGCCGGCAAGCGGCTCCGTACAGACTGCCGTGATTGGCGTAGAAAACGTTCGCGCCGGCAGGCCAGTCACGGACAAGGTGCGCCTTCACCAGGTCGTGACACAACTTCAGGACACGGACGATACGTCGGGAGTACCGGGGAAATGAAGACCCAACTGATAACCGCGGTTGCCGCACAGTGGAGTTGCCGAGAATCGAGACCTGCGCCTTTTCTTCGTTCGAAAAGAATGAGCCGCGTCGCACGGAGATATCGGACAGAAAGAAATAAGAAAGGACCTATGTCAATGAAATATCGGGCGGTAGAATAAAGAGGTCATGGTTCAGTGCAGTGGAGGATGATCATGATTCGTGGAATGATACGCGGGAACAGCATCGACCTCGATCAGGGGACGGGCCTGCATGACGGCCAGCGGGTCAGCGTCGTTGTTCAAGCCATACCCGACGACCAATCACCGGCCGGAGACTCCGGCGATCAAGACCGCCTGCGCGGCGTCGTATCCATTCCGCGAGCCCGCAAGGTTTTGGCCTCATCGGATGTGGAAGTTTGCACGTCTCAGCTACCGCGCCGGCGGTCGCAAATCGTGTTGACCCGCAGGATGCTTGACGCCGATGACAACTAACTCCTGGTACGAAGCGGTCACGTCGGACACTCCGCTCACGCAAGGCGACCTTCTGGAAGATTTCCCGCTGGTCGGCTGGAAATCCGAACCGATCCAGGTCGAACAAGACAAAAACCTTGGCGAGTCGCTTCGCGGCGCTACGGAAATCGTTCAGGCGAATGTTGTGGTCATGACGCACGCCTGCGACTTGGAACACGAAAATGTCACACGACTCTTGCCCCCGTACCGCGAACACCTGTCCCAAGCCTTCGACCACTTTTTCATGCGCGTAGGCCTGCCGGTTCCCATCGAAGCGGATTGGCTCGAAGTGTATTCGTGAGAGTTGCGGCACGACCACCGCCAGCGTTGCCGTTGACGACCAACGAGTTAAACAGGCACAGCAGGTTGCCAACGACCACAACATATACAACACAAACTCTCACTCGCTAACTTGCACACGCTCCGCGGGTCAGATGGAGTCGTACCTGCCCTGGCTGGAATCAACGGCTCTTGGAACCGTTTCTTCGCCACCTGCAGGGCCGAACGTTCGCCAACAAACGATTCTTCATTCGTCGGCTGAAATCCGGAGCGTTCCTGATGGTGCGGAACAACTCACCAGACGAAAAACGCTCTGACATGACGGCGTTCGTGTCGGACGACGACGGAGCGACGTGGAAAGGCGGGCTGCTACTGGATGAACGAGAGTCGTCGTATCCCGACGGTATTCAGGCGAAAGACGGCACGCTCTTCATCATCGACGAACGCCAGCGTTACACGCTCAACCGCGCCAGCAAGCCGGGAGTGGGGTCTGTACAGATGGCCGTGATTGGCGAAGAAGACGTTCGCGCCGGCAAGCCAGTCACGGACGAGGTGCGCATTCACCAGGTCGTGACACAACTTCAGGACACGGACGACACGTTGGGAGCACCCGGAAAATGAAGACCCAACTGATAAACGCGGTCGCCGCGCTGTGGAGTTGCCGAGAAAAAAGACCTGCCCCTCTGGTCCTTCCAAGTACATCCAAGCTCATGGTTTTCCACAAAAAAGTCGTTGTCTCGAGTGCTAATGTACTTTTCTCGCGTCGCATGGTACACTTATCCTCGATTAATTCACTGTTTGAGTGACTTTTTAGAGACGGAATGTCGTGTGCCCCGTAATCCAAACAATGGCCGCTCGCGGACACGGGAACGCTTGGGCAAGCTGCTGCGCGAGGGTGGAGATGTTTTGACGGTCGATAACGCCGCCCGCATTCTGGGAATCAGCAGCAAGGACGCAGCTAAGACGCTCGCACGCTGGTGCAATCAGGGTTGGCTGAGTCGTATCAAGAGAGGTGTCTACGTTCCGGTTCCGGTCGAATCGATCAGCAAGGATCGAGCGCTGGAGGATGCTTGGATCATCATTCCCGACCTGTTCGGCCCAGCGTATGTCGGCGGGTGGTCGGCAGCCGAGCACTGGGATCTGACAGAGCAGATTTTCCGGGACATCTGTGTCTTCACATCGCGGCCCGTCGCCAAACGTCACCAAGTCATCCACAACATCCCCTTCGTGGTGACACACGTCGCGCCCGATCAGCAATTCGGCACGAAGACCGTATGGAAAAAGGAAAAGAAACTGTCGGTGTCTGATCCGACCAGGACGATCGTGGACATGCTATCCAAGCCGTGGGCTGGAGGGGGAATTGAGCATGTCATCGACTGCTTCAAACACTACCTTAAAAGTTCTTACTTAAGTGCCGAGCAGCTTGTCGATTATGCCGAGCGCCTCGGCAATGCAGCGGTTTTTAAGCGATTGGGTTTTCTAGCCGAGCGGTTGCTGGGCGGCGATCATTTTCTGGTGACTGCCTGCAAATCGCGACTGAGCAAAGGGAATGCGCAACTCGATCCGGCGCTAAAAGGGGATAAGCTGATAACCCGCTGGCGGCTGTTCGTCCCCTCGATGCTTTCCTTCGAAACGGAGCGGATAGAGTGATACCAAAGCATGAACTCGTTGAATTGGCAACGCAGGCCAACCTGCAAACGCACGTTATCGAGAAGGACTACGTGCTTGGCTGGCTGCTGGCCGGCATCAATCAGCACGCGGCGTTTCACGACACTTGGGTTTTCAAGGGCGGAACCTGCCTCAAGAAATGCTACTTCGAAACCTACCGTTTTTCCGAGGACCTGGATTTCACACTGAGCGACCCATCTCACATCAATGAGGACTTCCTTCTCGCAACTTTTACAGGAATCGCTGAGTGGATGTACGAGCAGAGCGGCATCGAGATACCAACCGACAGGTTGAGGTTTGAGATTTACACGAATCCCCGTGGCGTCGAATCATGCCAGGGACGCGTCTACTACAAAGGCCCGGCGACGTATTCCGGTAAGCATTCGATGCCGCGAATCAAGCTCGACCTTTCGGCAGATGAAATCCTGGTTGACGAACCGGTCACCATGCCGGTGCGGCACGAGTACAGTGACTGTCCTGAGGGCGGGATAAGCATCCAGTCATATTGCTACGCTGAAGTGTTCGCTGAGAAGATTCGAGCCCTCAAGGAACGTACTCGCCCCCGCGACCTGTACGATGTCATTAACTTCTATCGCCGTCCAGAATCACGCGAGGTTGCGGGTGACGTCCAGTCCGTCCTGACACAGAAATGCCAGTTCAAGAACATCGCTTTCCCGAGCCTGGCTGACCTGGATCAGCACAAGGAAGTCTGTGCCGCCGGCTGGGACGACCAGCTTGGCCATCAATTACAGACGCTCCCCCCGTTCGATGCTTACTGGGGTGAATTACCATCCTTCTTCTCATGGCTCGAGAATCCGGAATCCGCCTTGGTCGGCCAACTGTCCGCCATTCCGGCACAGTACGAGGGTGAAGCCGCTACCTTTACGCTTGAGGCAGGAAGTCCAAGTTTCAACACCCTGGAACGTGTGCGTTTCGCGGCCGTGAACCGCCTGTGCGTCGAACTCGATTACCGGAAGGAAAATGGACAACGCTCAACCTATGTCATTGAACCCTATTCGCTGCGAACGACGACGGAGGGCAATCTTCTCCTCTACGGCGTCAAGCTACCGGCAGCGGAAATCCGATGTTTCCGGGCGGATCGGATCATTGGCGCGACCGTGACCCGGCAACCGTTCACGCCACGTTATTCAGTTGACTTCATCCCGGAAGGCCCCGTTCGCCTCAGCGCCCGCCAGATGACTTCAACCAGCCTTGCATTGCCGCAACGGCGCTCGTCGACACCGACAGCCCCCACCGGCCGGCCTCGGAAAAGTCGATCACGTGGAGGGCCAAAGTACGTGTTTCGATGCTCCGTCTGCGGCAAGCAATTCACGAGAACCACGTATGATTCGCAGTTGAATCCGCATAAGAACAAGCAGGGATATTCATGCTACGGGACGACGGGGCTTTACGTCAAAACCAAGTATTAGGAGAACGCTTTACATTCTCCCCTGACTTGCTGGCGGAATTGAGGGAGGGAACCGTATGCCGATGTTCCGAGACATTACCATGAGACAGCTTCACATTGTTACCGCCGTCTGCGCATTCAGTCTTTCCATCGCGCAGGTGAAAGCCGAGGACCGGTTTCTCGTTGATGAAGGAAAGGTTTACGCTGAAATCATTATCAGCGAATCTCCGGCGCGTTCGACGCGGTTGGCGGCGGCTGAGCTGCAAACCTACATTGCGAAGATCTCCAGCGCGCGGCTTCGAATCAGAGTCGAGCCTTCCGCCGATGTTCCGGTTCAGATCTACGTAGGCGAGAGCACGCACGCGGCAAAACTCGGCGTCACCGCTGATCGTCTTAAAGACGGCGCTTACCGGATCGCTTCCGGTGAGAAGTGACCGGCTCGAAAAACACTTCGAAGGAGCGGCCGAACTGGCCAGCGAGATCCCGCTGGAAGCCATCGATTACCCCCGCTCAATTCCTCTCAAACCCAGGCTCACCAACACACTCGCTATCTGGCCGGGGGACGGGGAGAAGCCAGGGGATGTCACCTCGACGGCGACTTCTTCCAAAGCTCGGAGTTGTGCGTCGCTCAAGGGGATTTTGAAGCGGCGGTCGGTGCCTGTGATCGCCGGACGGCCGCCCGTGGACTTCAAGGTGCGGGCCAACTCTTCGCGCACCAGCGACAAGGTGATCGGACTGCTCGTGCGAGGAACCTGTTGCTCCAGGGCGCCGCCGAGCGCCTCCGCCACGGTTTGCGAATCAATCAACGGTTCTCGGCTGCCGGTGGTGCGAATCCTCGGCGTCTGTTTTCCCGTATTGCGAATGGTCCTGGCCATCACTCGTCTCCATCGTAAGTGCGGATGAGAAAGAATTCGTGGTCGAACTCGAATGCCACTTCGCCCTGGCCCGTCTCGCGGCCAAAACGGTGCAGCAAATCGCGAATGCGTGCGAGGTTCTCGATAAAGGCATCGGCTTTGACGAAGGAATAAACGAGGACCGTTTGTTCGCGGATCAAGATGCCTGCGTCGTTCTCCCAAGCGCCTTCGACCGGGGCGGTCGCTGTCGCTCCGCCATTGATCTCCGACAACAACGCCAACGCTTCTTCGACCCAGTCGCGATGGTTCGCAATCGAATTCCCGTCCTTGCGCAATCGGGTAGATAGATCACGAACGACTGCGCGGACGAACGCTCTTGCGCGCCAAGCCGCTCGCCAAGATCAACAGTTAACTCATCAGACATAGGAAACTTTTTCAGTTACAGTCTGCCCTTTTGACCCCGAAAGTCAATACTTTCGGCCATCCACCTTGCGGCTTCGGCTTTTTGTCCACCCAATCCTGAGATGCAGAAGGCGTATCTGCGCTACGCGATTTTGAGCGGGTCAGGTCTCTTTCACATCAGCCCCTGACTCGCCGGCGGAATTGAATGAAGGAACAATAAAGCGATGCCCCGAGACATCACCATGAAACAGCTTCGGATTGTTGCCGCCGTCTGCGCATTCAGTCTTCCCATCGCTCTGGTGAACGCCGAGGACCACGTCTTCAAGATGTCGGAGAAACGGCAATCGGTTGATGATCACCAGGGAAGGTCCAATAGAATACTCCAACCTCGGCATTCAGTTCGACGACAACGCAATCTGCTGTCGTTTCGATTTGCCGTTCATAACCCGGCGGAGCCGGAACCAAAAGTAGCATGGGCCCCCGGCCCGTGTTCGCTGCAGTCCACGGGCCGGGGGCCCATGCTACGTCAGAAATCCTGACCATCTTGCGCAGGATCTCGCTGATAAGTGACTATTGTGAACGTAGCATTGCGGGGAATGGAGAAGCAAAACTTTCTAACCGCGTCCTGTTAACTCGTGTCGTCTGATGCTGGATGTTTGATCGGCCTGCCGTTGGTTTCACGGTAGTGGCCTTTGCCTGATCACCCTGGGAGAGTCATCAATGCCTTACTGCTTTTCGCACGTCTCGCGCTTTGTCGTCCTGTTTGTTTCTGCATTGCTGACAACAAACGCGACAACGTATCTGGTCGCGGCCGAACCGGCGTACTCCGTACGTGTCGTGACCGATCGTGACGATGCCATTTACAGCGTCAATGACGAAGCCACGTTTCTGATCACGGTTTCTCTGGGTAAGGGACTTGTGACCGAAGGCAGTGTTTCTTTTGTCGTCGACGATTTTCTGGCAGGGGGGAAAGCGGCCGGACTGCCGGAAGGGAGTGTTCCGCTCGGTGACAAGCCCGCGCGTGTTTCGGTTAAAGGCCGGCGGCGACCCGAATTCCTGCGCTGCCAGGTCACGTATAAGCCCGTCGACGGGAAAGCTATTCGGTCCGTTGCTGCAGCGGCGTTCTCACCCGAAGCGATTGGGCTCAGCCTTCCAGTGCCCAAAGACTTCGACACGTTCTGGGCTGAGCAGAAAAGCCTGCTGGCAAAGATCCCGCTCGATCCGATCCTCACATCGGTCAAGCATGCCGATATCTCGATCGAATGCTACGACGTCCAGGTACAGTGTCTGGGTGGGGCTCCCGTTTCGGGCTACTTCTCGAAGCCGAAGGACGCAAAGGAAAAGAGTCTGCCGGCCGTGTTATGGGTCCATGGTGCGGGCGTGCGCAGTTCGAGTCTTGGTAACGCGACAAAAGGGGCTGCCGCCGGAATGCTGTCGATGGACATCAACGCTCACGGTATTCCCAACGGAAAGCCTGGTGCGTTTTACTCGGCGCTGAGCTCCGGGAAGCTCAACGGTTACCGACACGCCGGACGAGAGAGCCGAGAGACTGTCTATTTTCGCGGCATGTATCTGCGACTCGTACGCGCCATCGACTTCCTGGCGTCGCAACCGGAGTGGGATGGCCAGACGCTTGCGGTGGTTGGCCACAGTCAAGGCGGCGGTCAGTCCCTTGTCGCCGGAGGCATCGACGATCGCGTGACGCTCATCGCTTCTGGAGTACCCGCGATCTGTGACCACTCGGGCCAGGCGGCGGGTCGCATCAATGGGTGGCCGAAGATCGTGCCGAATGGCGAAGACGGCAAACCGGATCCAACGATCCTGAAGGCCTCGCAATATGTCGACGCCGTGAACTTCGCGACACGCTGTCGCGCCGAAGCCATCATGAGTGTTGGATTCATCGACGCCGTCTGCCCGCCATCGAGCTGTTATGCCGCTTACAACGCACTGCGCGGCAGAAAGAGCGTGATCAACGAACCGCTCATGGGACACGCGGCTCCGGCACACATTCAGACTGCGTTCTTCAAACGAATACTGGAGCACGTTAACCGCCCCAGATAATGCAGTCATAACTCCGTCACATCCATCTTCCCGGGGCACGTTCGAACATGATGGTCCGATTACTTTTCGCGTCGATGACGCTGGTGGCGTTTGCACAACAATCCCGTGCCGAGAATCAGCCGGGGAAACTCAGACTCACTCTGCCGAGCGAGATGTACGCAGTCGTCGGTACTGAGATGAGTTTCTACTTCGACAACATCGTGCTCACCGAAACTCCGGGGAAGTACGGGTTTGATGTCCGCTGCAAGGTGGGGCAGACCGAACCACATCGCTGGCGACTCATCGCCAAGCCTGTCGACGTGGGCACACACGATATCACCGTGACTGTCAGTGATGCACAAGGCACGGTGTTGGGGCAGGCGTCAACACAACTTCACGTAGCAGCGGCCGACTCTGGTGCCGACCGGAAAATCACGCTGTTGATCGTCGGTGACAGTCTCACGCACGCGACGCTCTATCCCAATGAACTGGCTCGGCTGCTTTCACAGCCCAATAACCCGACCTGGAGAATGTTCGGAACGCACCGTCCAAAGAGTGCAGCTGAGGGCGTTGCTCATGAAGGGTACGGCGGGTGGACGTGGCAGCGATTTGTCTCGAAGTATGAACCCAAACCGGACGGCACTTACCGGAAACGCAGTAGCCCCTTTGTCTTTCTTAATGAATCGGGCAAACCTGAATTGAACGTTGCCAAGTACCTGGACGAGGAATGCAGTGGCGAGAGGCCCGATTACGTGTTCTTTCTACTGGGAATCAACGACTGCTTCAGTGCCAACCCGGATGATCAGGCAGCGATCGATGCAAGAATCGACGCGATGCTCAAACCGGGCAACGCTCTGGTGTCAGCATTCCGCGAGGCGGCGCCCAAAGCGTCACTGGCGATCTGCGTGACGACTCCGCCCAACTCGCGCGAAGCCGCTTTCGAAGCCAATTACAAAGGCCGATTTCCTCGCTGGGGCTGGAAACGAATTCAGCATCGACTGGTCGAACGTCTGCTAAGTCAGTTCGAGAAGCGTGAAGCGGAACAGCTCTTTGTGGTGCCGACGCAATTGAACCTGGACCCGGTCGCGGGATATCCGGTGAACAACGGAGTGCACCCCAATGCGGTCGGGTATCAGCAGATCGGCGCCAGCATCTACTCGTGGATGAAGTGGCGATTCTCACAATGAACAACAACGACCGATAATGTCCCTGGAGACGCGGTGTTATGACTCACAGGCAATTGCACGTACTCGTCCTGATGGTCGCGGCTGGCTGGGTCAGTCCCGCGCTGTCACAGCCGACGCAGCGGCCCTATCGACTCAACAGCGTCGATCTGAAGCAGCGAGTGGTCTGGGGCGCGGAGTGCCGCCTGCCGGATGGTCGAGGCCTGGCGTTTGGAGGCCAGGACCAGGATGCAGACGATGGCCGGCCCCACACACGCTTACTCGACAATGGTGAGTGGACGCGAATCGACGCGGACCTACAGGCGCGAAACCCTCTGCAGAAGTGCCACGTCCAGGCCTGGGAGCTGCGTAACGCAGCGAAGTCCATCCTTGCCCGTGCCAGATTCATCTATTTCCAGGGACTGGAGCCGGAAGCAGAGAAAGAGTCCATTACGCGTGGTGTTGCGCCCGCACTGGACGACCTGATGAAGAAGCTGGACGGTCTTCATTCCGGGTTGCGCATTAAGGACGGAGACGTCTACACACAGACGCAGTCGCGCATCGCCAGTCGACATCTGGAAGTGGGAAAACTATTGCTGCCGTCGTTTTCTGATGGCATAACGCCTGGGCAGCTTCAGCAAATTCATTCGGCACAGATTCACTTTGCACAGGCTGCTGAAGCCCTGGATGCGGAACCTCCGGCCCGGGCGATTCACTGTGGCACGGCACGCCGACAGGATGACAACGAGAAACCAGCAAACGGCATCGTCTTTGATCAAGAGACTGGTCTGTATGTCATCTTCGGTGGAGACCATCTCGATTACCTGACCAATGACACATGGGTCTTCGATCCGGCCAAGCTTCGCTGGTTTCAACGCCACCCGTCGAGTGCTCCGCCACCCCGTGCCAATCACCGACTGGAAGCCACCGGAGACGGCATCGTTCGCATGAGTGGTGGCTACACGTATTCGTCCAATACAGATTATGTGGGTGGACAGTACGTCGATCTGGCTGACGGTGAGTGGGTGTACGACGTCGAGCAGGATACGTGGCGTGGCGGGAAGCTCGTGCCGTTGGACACGCGTGTTTACCGCACGGGACCGTTTCACCCCGACTTCTACTTTCAGGGCGAAAAGCCCAACGCCGCAGACTTCAAGGCATGGCTGGCCGAGTTGCCGACGAATGAGTGGGTTCCCACGAATCCACCCCAGTTGCCTCGCCTCAATCGTGATTGGGGAACGGCTCGGATCGACCCGGATCGCGACATGATCCTGCGTTGGAGCGGTGGGCATTCGGCGCATGGCGGAACGGACGTCCTGCACTACCACTTCTCCACAAATCGGTGGGAACTACCGTTTCCCGTTGAGTTTCCACTCGGTCAACTCTACAGCAATACAAGCTATCCAAACGGATTCAACTTCAACCGCCGACCGTGGATGACAGGACATACCTACCAGAATTACGCCTACGACCCGCCCAGTCGCAAGATGGTCAAAGCCGGGCGACCGCGACACTTCTATGTCTACGATCCTGATGTGGGTGATTGGATTGGACGCGGCAGAAAGCCGCAGGCCATGCAGTACAACAGTAGCTTTTACACGTTGACTCTGACTGCAACGCCGCACGGTGCTGTCTGCTGGGGCGCAAACGGACGCGTCCACCGGTTCAAGCACGCTGGCAACGAATGGGTGGAAGTCGAGCTTTCCGGCGAGAAACTGCCGGGAGCATACGTCGACAATTCGACCATCGCCTACGACTCGAAGCGCGACCGAGTGCTGATTGTGAACACGCTAGGGTATCAAAAGCCCTTCGACGGCCAGGTCTGGTCTGTCGACCCGAGGAGCGGCAAAGTCAGTGCACTCTCACCGGCCGGTCGAGAACACGCCCACCGCTTTTCCAATGTTGATAAGTGCTGCTACGACGCAGTCAATGACTTGCTGTTGATGGGCACGTTTCTGAAAGACTCGGGGGAGCACACGCCGACGCCGGCGTACGACTGTCAGAGCAATCGCTGGGTGACGCTTGATTTGAAGTACTCGGCAACGGAGCGGGGCGGCAGGACGCGTCGGGCGTTCCCGCACAGTCGCTCCGACGGCATGATGTTCGATCCCCGTCGCCGACTCATCTGGGGAACTGACACGAACAGCCAGGTCTATGTGTTGCGGATGGACACCGAGAACGCTGACATGCGACCGCTCAAGTGATTCCTGCGACAGGACTCACGAGCAACAGTCCCGTTCCGACAACGAGTGAATTCGGCCGCCAGAAAGACCTGCTGATGACTGAGCGGAAAACTGCACCGTATGGGTCGTGGAAATCTCCGGTCACCTCCGACCTGATCGTTTCTGAGTTCGTCCGCTTGAGTGACCCGGTTATCGATGGCGACGACATTTACTGGACAGAACTGCGGCCGTCGGAGGGCGGCCGCATTGTGCTCGTCAAACGAACGCCAGATGGAGAGACGGCCGACGTGACTCCGCCGGGTTTCAACGTGAGGACCCGCGTTCACGAATATGGGGGTGCGGCCTTCGTTCTGCGAAACGGTTGCGTGTGGTTTTCGAATTTCGACGACCAGCGACTGTACCGGCAGATGCCAGACAGCGATCCCGTGCCGTTCACCCCCGAGGTTGATCTGCGATTCGCGGACGGTGTTATCGATGACGCTCGCGGCCGTATTCTGTGTGTGCGGGAAGATCACACGGGCTCAGGCGAAGCGGTCAACACGATCGTGGCCATCAACATGGATAAGCCTGGCTCGGGCGGCAAGGTTCTCGTTTCCGGGTGCGACTTCTTTTCGAATCCGCAGTTGAGTCCGGATGGCAGTCAGCTTGCATGGCTGCAGTGGAATCATCCCAACATGCCATGGGACGGGACCGAACTGCATGTCGGTCAACTCGACGAAGCCGGAGACATCACCGAGACAAAGCGCATTGTCGGCGGACTCGAGGAATCGGTTGTGCAGCCGAAGTGGTCTCCCGATGGAACGCTTTACTTCATCAGCGATCGGACTGGCTGGTGGAACATCTACCGCTGGTCAGACGAGGCGGCTGAACCGGTTTTCTCGAAAGATGCCGAGTTCGCGGGACCGGCCTGGATCTTCGGGCTTTCGACTTACGACTTTGAGTCGGCGGAGTCGCTTCTATGCGTCCACAGCGAGGCGGGAAAGGCGCAGCTCACACGATTGAGCACGAAGACGGTCGGAGACCAAACGGCGCCCAGTCCTGAACTGATCGAGACACCGTTCACCAGCATTTCGTTCCTGAACATCTCGGGAGGGAAGGCGACCTTTCTGGGAGGATCACCGACGACGCCCAGTGCCATTGCGCAGCTCGATCTGGCGTCGGGTGAGGTCGAGACGCTGCGATCGTCGAGCAACGTGGACGTCGATGCCGGCTACCTGTCGATTCCGGAATCGATCGAATTCCCGACCGAGAGTGGCCTGACCGCTCACGCGTTTTACTACGCACCTTCGAACCGTGAATTTCAGGCTGGGCAGGATGAACGGCCGCCGCTGCTGGTTCGCTCGCATGGTGGCCCGACGAGTGCCACGTCGCGCGACTTCAACCTGGGGATTCAGTACTGGACAAGCCGGGGATACGCGTTCCTGGATGTCAATTACGGCGGGAGCACGGGATACGGTCGTGAGTACCGCAACCGGTTGCGGGGCAATTGGGGTGTGATCGATGTCGACGACTGCATCAACGCCGCGAAGTTTCTGGTCGAGCGGGGACTCGCCGATTCTCGTCGCACGGCCATCGAAGGCGGGAGTGCGGGTGGGTATACGACGCTGTGTGCCCTCGCGTTCCGTGACTTCTTTACCGCAGGAGCCAGCCACTTCGGTCTGAGCGACCTGACCGTCTTCGTGGGGGACACGCACAAGTTTGAAAGCCGCTACCTCGATACCCTGGTCGGCCCCTGGCCCGAGCAGGAAGACCTTTACCGCGAGCGGTCGGCGATCAACTCGGTCGATCAGCTGTCGTGTCCCGTCGCATTCTTTCAGGGTGACGAGGACAAGATCGTGCCGCCTAATCAGGCGGAATTGATGGTCGATGCACTTAAGAAGCGAGGGCTCCCGGTAGCCTACGTCCTGTTTGAGGGCGAGCAGCACGGATTTCGGAAGGCGGAGAACATCAAGCGGGCGCTCGATGGCGAGTTCTACTTCCTCGCAAAGGTCTTTGGCCTCGAACCCGCGGACGATCTCGACCCTCTACCGATAGACAACCTGGACTGACACGAAAGCAGGACATCCGTGCCGGATTGCACTCTTGCGCCCGAGAAAGAGTGCCCGGTGTGACGCGGGTGGTGAATCCGACGTTGCTGCATTTTCCAAGGCTGGCCTACTATTCCGGACGGTCAACAGGAAGTTGATCGCACGGAACGGTTTCCAGCCAGGGAAGGCAGCGCATGCATTCGGATCGCTCCGGTTCGCAGCGTGTTCGGTTTGACGAATCGTCCACGGCCACGCAGACAGCTCCGGGCACGGGCTTTGATCCGGACGAACTGGCCGCGGCACTCTCTCCGGAAACCGGCCGCCTGGGTCGTGCGATTGCCCGCACGCGGGACTGGCTGGTCGAGCAGCAGCATCCGGACGGCTTCTGGGTCGGCGAACTCGAAGGCGACACGATTCTTGAGTCCGAGTACATCCTGCTGCTGACGTGGCTCGGTCGAGGCGAATCCGAGGAAGTCCGCCGTGCGGCGCGTTACATCGAACAACAGCAGTTGCCGTCGGGCGGTTGGGCAATCTACCCGGGCGGACCGCTCGAGGTTTCCGCGTCTGTCAAAGCGTACTGGGCTCTGAAAATCGCCGGGCACGCTGCGGACGAAGCCTGCATGCAACAGGCCCGCGAAGCGATTCTGGCAGCAGGCGGTGCCGAGAAAATCAACAGCTTCACGCGCTTTTATCTGGCGCTGCTGGGACAGATTGCTTACCGGCAGTGCCCGGCAGTGCCGCCCGAGCTGATGCTGATTCCGAAACGGGCTCCGTTCAACATTTACGAGATGTCCGCATGGTCGCGCACGATTCTCGTGCCGCTGTCGATCATGTGGGCCTTTCGCCCGACACGGGAGTTGCCCGAAGACTGGTCGATCCGCGAACTCTTCGTCGATTCTCCGGAGCAACTGCCATCGACGATGCCGCCGTCCGAGACGCTCGACACATTGCGGTCGCGGCGATTGATCAACTGGCGGTCGTTCTTCAACGGCGTGGATCGCACGCTGAAACTTGTTGAAGCCTGCCGACTGCGTCCGCTGCGAGGACTGGCACTGCGCAAGGCGTCCCGCTGGATGACCGAACGGTTTGAGCACAGCGACGGGCTTGGAGCGATCTTTCCACCGATCGTCTGGAGCGTGATCGCGCTACGCTGCCTCGGGTACGACGAAGATTCGACCGAAGTGCAGTCGCAGTTGGAGGAGCTGCGCGATCTGGTCATTTCCGAAGGTGATACGGACCGGCTGCAACCGTGCAAGTCACCAGTCTGGGACACGGCCATCGCCACGGTCGCACTACGCGATGCGGGAGTCCGACCGACGCATCCGTCCGTGCGGCGGTCCGTCGACTGGTTGCTGGCACGTGAGAATCGAACACCGGGCGACTGGGCTCAGAGCATCTCCGACTGTGAACCGTCCGGTTGGTTTTTTGAGTTCAACAACCGCTTCTATCCCGACACCGACGACACCTGCATGGTGGTGATGGCACTGGCCCGTTGCCTGCCGGAGTCTCCGGAGTGGAGTACCGACTTCCTGATCGACGACTGGAGTCCGCACGAAGCCGATCGGGATGTGTCGGCCGTTCTGGCCGCTCGGGTCGACGACTCGGACTCGATCGCGGGCCAGGTGGAATCGCTGCAGCCAATGCTGGGCGCGATCCATCGAGGAGCCCGCTGGATTCTGGCCCTGCAGTCACGCGACGGTGGCTGGGGAGCATTTGACCGGGACAACACGCGTGAGCTGTTTACTCAGGTTCCGTTCGCCGACCACAACGCAATGATCGATCCGAGTTCCGCCGACCTGACGGCACGCATGCTGGAGATGTTTTCCTGGCTCAACGTGTCACGAACCCACCCGGCTGTGAAGCGGGCAATTGAGTTCGTGTGGAACAATCAGGATGCCGAACATTGCTGGTACGGACGCTGGGGAGTCAATTACCTGTACGGGACCTGGCAGTCATTGGTCGGCCTGACGCGGATCGGAGTTCCCCTCACCGATGCCCGAATTCGACGCGCGGCGAACTGGCTGAAGTCGGTGCAGGATGCAGACGGCGGCTGGGGCGAAACGCCGCGCAGCTACGACGATCCGTCATTGAAAGGCAAGGGGGCGCCGACCGCCTCGCAAACAGCCTGGGCAATTATGGGGCTGATCGCGGCGGGCGAAGGGGAATCAGCCGCAGTGCATCGGGGAGTCCGGTGGCTGCTGGACACCCAGAACCAGGACGGCACCTGGGACGAGCACTGGTGGACGGGTACCGGTTTTCCAAAGGTGTTCTATTTGAAGTACCACCTGTACCGAATCTCGTTCCCGCTGATGGCATTGTCCCGCTACGCGCGTCTGCGCGAGCGGTTCTGAACATCGTCGCGCTACGGTCGCTCGCTGGGAAGCAGGCGCGAGCCCGTGGCCTGATAAAGCTCGTCTCGGAACGGACTGAATTCCCGGATGAAGACGTCCGGCAGTGACAGCTCGAAGACTCCCTGGGACGGTACGCCGTAACGCACTCGCAGGAATGCATCCGCGGCAACGTCGATCGCGGTTTGTGGCTTAAGGCGACGGAACGGCAGACGGACCTGCAGGGCACCATCACGGAAGTCATCCGCGCGGATGGTGTATCCCCAGCGTTCGAGCATCAGGACGTCCGGTTTCCTGCCCAGCGTCGCGCGTCCGCCGCGTTCTCCCTGTCGCAGTCCAATAAGTTGCACATCAAGCTGACCCGGCTCGACGACCGGTCGTCCCGTTGAGTCGATCAGGACGCAAGTCAGCACCAGCCCGTCCGGATCCGGTTTGGAGTCCCAGTGCCCGATCCATGCGTCGCCTGTTATCGACGCGACCTTTCCGCGGACTGCGGTCGGAGCGGCCACCGCACGACTTCCTTTAAGCAGCGGAACGGGCTCGACAGCAAATCGTGCCCACTGCGTCTGAAATTTGTCACCACCGAAGGCCGTGTCCCCCGATCGAACGGATTGCACCAGGGTCCAACGAATGGGTGTTGTCAATCGGATACGTCCCGTGGTCAGTGTCAGTCGTAGAAAGGTATCGTCGGTACGCGAGTCAACACGCCCGGTCATTACACGTCCGTTCGTCAACTCGACACGGACTGACTTCGGACCTGGTTCGTCACTTCGACACGTGCCGACGAACAACAGGGATAGGCAAACCGTCAAAAGGGTTTGTCGCATTGTGATACCAGCCGATTCTCTCGAGGAGTTCGTAGGTGGTATCAGACGGGCAATTGCTGCGCCATTGCAACATTGTCAGCATCGCGGGGCGTATTTGATGCGATCAGTCAACATGATCGACCGAAGCTGTGGCCGAAAATCAACGTGTCTGCGTTTCGCGCCGTGTCTATCGCTGAGGAGCGGTTGCGCTGCCGTAGGGGCTAGCGCTTTGTCAGCGTTAGCGTCTTTTATGGCTCAGCCAGTTCCCGCGGGTCCAGTCTCTGTGGGGCGCGGATTATGCGGCGGTTTTTGCAGCGTGGGAGCTGTTTTCTCCGTAAGGTCGCAGTCCGGCGGGATAGGCGGCCCTCAGAGTTGCCCCGTAGGTGGCGCT
>Ga0114999_10000549_pt1 | contig 55645 bp, 52 predicted proteins | sample ArcticOcean_MG_C_3_FD_89820 | JGI IMG/M metagenome (GOLD analysis project Ga0114999, IMG submission 89820) | Marine microbial communities from western Arctic Ocean - ArcticOcean_MG_CB8_126 | ecosystem: Environmental > Aquatic > Marine > Oceanic | place: Arctic Ocean: Canada Basin | collected...
AGAGATGGGAAACTGGTCGATGTGGAATAGTTCTCTCGATCAGGCGGCTTTCGGAAATGACGATAGTGCTGCTTCACTGGCAGTGTCTGATCACAGGCCAGTGTGGGCGAGATTCAGTGGAGGTGTAGAGTGAACCAGTACGAAGCTCCAGGATTCTCTAAGGAACGATACAATTGCCCGCATTGTGGGGCGTTTTCACAGATGCATCGGTACGATAGAGGTGCTACCGCCCTGGGGAAGGAGGAGGACAAACCCGTACCAAATTCATATTTCATTTACTGTGAGAGTTGCAACGGCTACCAGATCTGGATGCATATGATTGATCATACCAAACAGATGATTTACCCCGCCGTGATAACTGTGCCATTACCAAGCCAGGATATGCCGGATGCCGCCAAAATCATCTACGGAGAAGCACGAGAGATCTGCAGAAATTCTCCCAGGGCTGCGACTGCGCTCCTGAGGATGTGCGTAGAGGTGATCTGCAAAGGTCTCGGCGATGAAAAGAAGTCTCTGAATGATAACATCGGGATCTTGGTTAAAAAGGGGCTGCTTCTCCACACCCAACAGGCGCTGGACGGCCTGCGAGTAATGGGAAACGAAGCGGTCCATCCCGGTCTGATTGACAACGAGGACACCTTGGGAACAGCACAGTCACTATTCCCTCTGGTAAACATCATTGTGGACCAAATGATCACTCAGCCCAAACTTGCCAAAGACATTTTCGACACCCTCCCGGCAGGGGCGAGGGAAGCGAGGAGTGTAATATGGAATTGTTCTTTGAATCACGACAGGAGATCACGAAAATTGAAGGTAAACTATATTTTTTCCAGGCCGATCCGGAAGTCCTGCCCGAGCCAATTATGCGCGCCGATGGCCGCGCCGATGGAAAATATGTGACAGTTCACACGGTCTTGCGCGACAGCGGGTGCTATCGCATGTGGTATGACGCGCACCCGGAGGGGCCCTTTAAGCATATACTGTCCTATGCCGAGTCCGATGATGGGCTGACTTGGAGAAAACCTGATTTGAATCTGATCAAGGACGTTGCTTATCCCAATAATTATTGCGACTTGGGGTTGGGTTCGCCCAGCGTGTTTATTGACCCGGATGCGCCGCCGGAGGCGCGTTACCGTGCCACGGGTGGTTTGCGGCCGACCCGTGGCTGGGCCAACCCGCAGGGCACGACCCCCGCCTATTATACGGCCCATTCGGTTGATGGTTTACACTGGGAATTGGATTCATCGAAGCCGCGCTGGTTTTCCGGCGATGTGATTAACTGCATCTATCATCCCGGACAGCGCCGCGGGCTGGCGGCCATGAAATTTGTGCGCCGCATGAATGGCATTGCACGGCGCGCCATCTGGACGGCCGATTGCCGGCAGGGCCAATGGAGCGATGAGGTCTGCGCCCTGATGCCGGACGAATACGACGACGTGGCGGCCCAGGCGCGCGGCTGCGTCAGCGGCGATTATTACGGCATGAGCATGTTGCCGGCCGGCTCGGGCACGGTCGGATTGTTGTGGAACTTCTGGCATCGCTTGCCGCTCACTAGTTCCTCTGTGGAGAATTACGCGCTTTTTGGGACTGCGGATATCGGCCTCGTTTACCAGAGCGGGGAACAGGGCCGTTGGCTGCATGTGCCAGGCCGAAAAGCATTCATTGACTCGGGAACATTTCCCTGGAACCGCGGCTGGGTGCATGGTGCCACCGGCGTTGTGGACGTCGGCAGCGAACAGTGGTATTATCTGAACGGTATGCAACAAGATCATGGCTGGGCCTTGGACTTGGACTGGAAGCCGGTCGAGAAATGGAGCAAAATCGCTGATGATCAGCGCAGCATAGGTTTGGCCAAGTGGCCTGCTTGGCGGCTGTTCGGGTTCCAGGCCGATCCGGAAGGTCTGCTGGATTATGAATTAGGCCGGCTTGACCGGCCCAGCCGGCTAGTTCTGAATTACAAGGCCGGCTGTCAGGGAAATGTGCGCGTGCAGTTATTCGGCCGGGAAATACGTGGTGATTGCATCGAGATCCCGGGCTTTAGCGCCATGGAAGATGCCGTGCCGCTGACCGGTGACAGCGTGGGCGAGGTTGTGCGCTGGAAAAGCGGCGATGTGATCCAACCCTCGCCGGATCGGCGATTGGTTGCCCGGTTTATCGTCGAAAACGCGGCAATCTATGCCTGGGAATGGCAGCCGGCCTGAGATAAAAGAGGGTGACGGTACCGAGGTCGGTGACGGTGGCGGGTCCTACCTGGCAACACGGCCCGACGCGCAAATAACCCGGGCCATCCTGAGATCGTCCGTTGTAGCCCCCTGAATTCGCTCCTACCTGCACGTCCTTGCCATCCGTGACTGCCTCCTCGCTCCTATGTCTGGAGCATCCCGCAGCAGAGAAAGATGGTCTGGCAATCAAGTCCGGAGATACGGTTCTACTCCACACTGACCACCACAGAAGGACCTACGGAACTCCGGATATTGCGTCGGGATGGCCGGGTTTTTCCGCGTCAGTGGCTCGTAGGTTCGGGGAAATGAAGATCGCTGCTTTCGGCGTGGAGTCGCTGGGTCCGGGAATCCCCCGAGTCTCCAACAGGGAAGTGCATCAGATCTGCGGTGAGATGGGATATACGCAGAATGAGAATCTCGTAAATCTCCATCTCCTGGTTGGAAAGGGAAGATTCAAGTTCATTGCCTTCCCCCTCAAGATTCGAGTGGGAACGGGATCTCCTGTCAGGGCTGTTGCTGTTTTAGATGACGAATAGCCCTCGCGGACCATATTATGTCCTCATCCATTGACTAATCAGTTCGCTGGTCGCTCGGACCTACGATTCAGCTCCAGCGTCTCACGTCTGACGTTTCACGTCTCACATCCAGGGGAGGATCATCGTGACAGAAGCGCAGAAGATAGAGTATGAGGCTCAGGGCTATCTGGTTCTTGAAGGCGGTCTCGATTCGGGTGAGTTGGCCGAGTTCCGGACTGCGTTTGATAGGGTATCGGAGGACGATAGCCTCGAAGATCTGCCGAACGGTGATGATCGCTTCATCCACCTGGCGCTCCATCCCACTTTCTTCCCGATTGTACATCGCATTTTGAGCGACGATGTGCAGATAAGGACGCTGTGCGGCAGAGTATATGCTCCTGGAAATGAAGGAATGGAGTGGCGCCGGGAAGTCGCAGGCCTCCTGGGAGTTGCCCACGAAGCGTCTACACTCTGTGTTCAGGTTCATATTCATCTTGACGAGACGCCGGATAATGGGACTTGCATCGCGGTTGTACCTGGCAGTCACCGGTTCAAGTCCGGTTTGCAGTTACCTGATTTGGATTCAGTCGAGGCGATGCCTCACGCCAAGCTTCTGAAAGTTGAGGCGGGTACAACTATCCTGCTACACGGCAATCTCTGGCAGGCTCAAACCAGGAACGGAAGCGATGTGACACAGCGATGCATACGGTTCGAGTTCGTTCACTGCTGGATGCGCCAACACTTACCCGAGTTGTCGCCCGAGTCGATTGAGATCATTTCCGAATCCCATAACTTGAGTCAGTTGTTCGGGGTCGGCGAAGATTTCAATGAAGTAGCCAAAGGATACTGGTTCAGAACTATCGAAGGATACCCGACTTCAACGGGGCTGCCGGAGAGGCGCTTTTCAGAGTTGAAGGTTGCTGGTAAAGGTTTCGTCCCAAATTCTTGAGAGCGATCGGAGGCAATAAGATGAGTCCAGAAGAGGCAAAAGCAGAGTATGATGCCCAGGGATACGTGCACATTCAGAATGCGCTTGAAGGAGAGGAACTCGTTCGATTGCAGGCCGCATTTTCGCGGGCAGAGGAACAGGGCACCCTCCGCGATATCCTGAGTCAGGACGATCTCTTTGTGGACCTGGTAGATCATCCATCCTGGCTGCCAATCGCACAGGCAATTGTCGGAGATGATCTGCAGCTGCGTTACATCCGGGGACAGGTGACCAAGGCCCAATCTGATTCCGGTTCGGGGTGGCATTGTGATCTGGCCGGTATCAAGGGGGTCTATTTGCCCGATTCTGTCATCATGACCAAGTTGTTCGTTTATGTGGATGATGTACCGGAGGACGGTGCATGTTTGTCCTTTGTGCCTGGAAGCCATCGATACGAGATGGGACACCCATTGCCGGATCTCCAGAGTCACGAGTCAATGCCGCACCACGTGAAGATGAATGTTCCGGCGGGTGATGCGGTCCTGATGAATGGGTACACATGGCACGCACGATTCCACAACAGAAGCGATCGGCCTCGCAAGGTCATCGAATCCTCTTACATCCATGCCTGGATGAAAACTCAGTACAACTTCAACGATCTGTCGCCACACGTACAGTCGTTGATCATGGCCTCTCATAACCGGCGGCAGCTGTTCGGTGTTCCTGAGCCAGAACGAAGCGACTGGGAACGGCGCCTGGAACCTGTTGGATAGTAGTTAGGCCCTGACGATTAACGTGCCCCTTCTCAGAGAGACGTTAGTGTGTTTAGACCTCAAATGATTTTACTGCTTCCGTTGATAGTGGCGATGGCTATAGACGTTCAGGCCAAGCCTCCAGAGCAGATATACAAGGAAGCTCTGCCTTCAGTCCTGACCTTGTTGGTCGAGAAGAAGGACGGTACCCACACTCAGGGATCGGCCTTTCTGGCGATGGACCACGGTCTGGCGGTCACCGCCTGGCACGTGGTGAAGGACGCCAAGAGGGTTGTGGCCAAGTTTGCCACCGAGGAAGAGTTTGAGGTATCCGGGATCGTTGACAAGGATGAGAAGCGTGACCTGGCAATTATTCGGGTCAAAGTGTATGGCAGACCGTTAATGACAATGGAAGGCGATGAGCCTGAGGTAGGATCTAAAGCGTATGTCATAGGTTCTCCTCGTGGCTTGGGGTATTCAATAAGCGATGGCCTGGTGAGCCAGGTGCGAACATTAGAGGGCATTAAGGAGTTTCAGTTTACCTGCCCTGCATCACCAGGAAGCAGCGGTGGCCCCCTTGTCAATGAGGTAGGCAAAGTTATCGGTGTGGTTGCATCACAGATCCGAGCAGGGCAGAACTTGAACTTTGCAGTTCCATCGGTCTACGTCCTTGATCTTGATCGATCACTTCCAACACAACCGTGGCCAGAGGTGAAGGCGGTCACGCAAGAGGATGGTACTGATGGGATGGTTTACGTATCGGACTACAAGTTCTACATAGATAGATACGAGGTATCAAATTCACGATATGCGGTGTTCCTAAATGTGATTGGAAACCTCTACGAGGGAGGAGCGGCTTGGTTAGATGTTGGCAGTCGACGTTCACTTATAATAGAAAGCAGCGGAAAGTTTACTCCAAAGAGAGGATATGGCGACCACCCCGTTGTCAAGGTTTCGTGGTATGGCGCAAAAGCCTATTGCGAATGGGCTGGCAAGAGACTGCCAACTGAGAGGGAGTGGCAGCAGGCGTGTCAGGGAACAGACGACAGGGAATATCCGTGGGGGGACAGCTTTGGTTGGGGAAATGCAAATATCAGGGAATCAGGTGACGGCCGTGAAAAAGCAGTGGCCGATCGTAGACCTTTTGGAGAACTGACGGATGAAGAGATGCTGCAGAGGATGAACGCGCAACCCCCACTGGTGTCTGGAAAAGCACCTGTGGGCAGTTTCCCAAATGGCATAAGTCCGTATGGGGCGATGGATATGTCGGGCAATGTGAGGGAGTGGACGTTGTCGCTATTCAAGAGTGGAGAAAATGCTCGTGTGTTGCGCGGAGGTTCGTGGACCAACGCTGCTAAAGACGCGCGGTGTGAGTCCCGCACTTTCAACAATCAAGATGATGGGGACCACTTCATTGGGTTCCGTTGTGCGAGGTAATTTGTAGGTGCCATGGTGATCCAATGCTGGTCGTCCGCGTCCGCACGGTGCCCCCACCGCCCTGATATGGCACCTTGGCCGTTCCATGGCCTCCGTACAGCCCCTCAGAGGGACCCGTGTGGGGCATATAGCCAAAGGGTGCCAGGCAGGCGATGAAGCCGCCACAGACATGAGACATGCCACCTGAGGGGACCTACCACCGGCACCTGCAGGCCCGAACAAAAATGGGTCCCCTATATCTCCTGCATCTCAATGCCCCCGGCCCCCTCAGGGGGGAAGCATAATCTGGTGAAGGCAGCCATTGGCTGATGGTAGCCGGTAACCTGCGCATGCCCCGACCTACCCTTTCCTCCAGCCTGACCTGTGTCCTTCCCGCCCGCCTTCTGCATTCGCGGGTTGGGCGTCCACCTCTCGAACTTCCCGTTCTTCCTGACCAGGTAATTGCGCCCCACCTTTTGGCCATCTTAGGCGTCAAGGATGGCCTTTGTTTCTTGAGGCATAATTAGCTGAATCCCGTGGTCGTGCTTGGTCCGTTCTCTTCGATCCTCTGATGATCCCAACCGGGTTGCCTATGAATCACAAACGTCTTACCTGACCTGGATATTGACACCTCGAGAGAACGTGAGTATAATCACCTACAGTAGCGCAGAGCAACGACTTGCCAACAGACGATACCACCATATAGGGAGCCAAGAATGGAAGTTGACCAAGTCAGAAAGCGTATCCGGCAGCTCAGGGATGAGAAGGGCTTGAAGGCTCACGATATGGCAGAGATGGTGGGCATCTCCCGTCCCTTCTACACGCAGCTGGAGTCAGGGACTCGTGGGATATCGGCTATCTACCTGTTCCAAATCGCCAAAGCACTGGAGATGACCATAGGGGAGGTCTGCGGCGAACGGCTGGAGGATGAGGACGTGGGTCTGATGAAGGGCCATATGATCCCGGTGAACAACCCCAGGGTATACCAGGTCCTCCACGCCCTCTTAAAGGAGGCGCCTGTAGAGGATGGAGACTGGCAGATATTGCTCAGCAAGGCAGCGGAGAAGCTGAAGCAGACTGGTGCGAAGAAGGCAGCCAGACGGATGGCAGGATGACGTCACCTGAAGCCTGAGACAAGGAGGCAGCGTGGAACCACAGGACAGGCACTTGAGGCCGCTTTGCGCGCTGTCCATTGTGGACGGCACCGATGATTAGCGTGGTGTGCTCTACCGTCGTGAAGACGGTGTGAGTGAGGGCAGGATGACCTGGTGTTTGCTGACAGGCGTAGAGTTCAACCGAGGTTGAGGCATAAAACATAAAGCTCTCTCCCTAGGAGGCGCGAGACGTGGCTGGCCACATTGCAAAGCGAGTTGGGAAAAAGAAGATCAATGGTAAACCAGAATCCCTTTACTACGCTGTGTATACCGTAGACAAGAAACAGAAGTGGGAGAAGGCCAGACCGAGTGACCCAGAAAAACTCGCCGCAACGCGGGAGGATGCAGAAAAACTACTGGCTCGACGTCTCAACGAGATCCACAGTGGAGAGTTCATCCAGCGGAAGCAAATTAGTTTCACAGAATTTAGTGATATTTGGATGGAGAAATATGCGGTAGGGGGGGGAGAAATCCGGCCATCGACCCTTGCTACTTACCGAGGGTTCTTCAGAAACCAACTTCTTCCAGCTTTTGGGGACAAAGACCTGGGTTCAATAAGTGTGGAGGATGCCCAAGGTTTTAAGGCCGAGATGCTGAAGCGAGGTAAGAAAGTCAAAAAGAATGGCAGGTTGCAGGAAATGCCCCTTTCCCCACAAACAGTGAAGCATCTTCTTCGCCTTCTCAGACAGATGCTCAACCACGCGATTGATTGGGGTTATCTGAAACATAATCCTGTCAAGAAGGTCAAGGATCCCAAGATTCCACGTGGAGAAATGGACTGCTTGACTCTCGCAGAAGTGCAGCTCTTGCTGGAGAAAGTTCCAGATGGGTGCTACGCATTGTTTCTCGTCGCGATAACCGGCGGATTGAGGATTGGGGAGATCCTGGCAATGAGGTGGGCAAATCTGGATAGGGGCCAAGGACGGTACTTTGTCAAGGAAACTTGGTTGCGTTCCCGCGAGGGGAGACCAGCCGTGTTTGGGGAACCCAAGACTGAATCATCCAGAGCCCCCGTAGACCTAATACCGGAAGCCTTGACAGCTCTCAAAAAGCACAGAAGCTGGCAGGCTGAAAAAATACTGGCTGGTGGCAAGGATTACAAGAATCAGGATCTAATTTTCGCTACTGCTTTGGGAGGTCCGTTGGACGATAGGCATTTTGAGCAGCGCGTTTTCCACAAGGCATTGGCGGACGCTGGCCTCCGACGAATCAGATTCCACGATTTGAGACACACAACAGCCTCGTTGCTCATTGCCCAGAATGAGAGTCCGAAGTATATACAAAAGCAAATGAGACAAGCCTCGATAGAGATCACCTTTGATCGATATGGACACCTCCTGCCCGAGGCCCGTCAAGAGGCAACCCTCAGATTGAGTAAAGCAATATTTGGTAAATCATCCGATGCGGCATCTGATAATTGATCTAATGATCATCTATTAATGGGGTGAAAAGAGGTGCAGAACTATGATATCCAGTGACATAAGGTAATTCTTATATCGAATTCTGTTGCAAGGATATAGCAACAAGTAACAAATAGTGCAAAAGTATTTGAGTGGCTTCGGGAGCAGGAGGCCGGAGGTTCAAATCCTCTCGCCCCGACCACTAATAAACAAAGGGTTACGTCATTTTGACGTAACCCTTTGGTCTTTTTTCCAGAGTAAGTGGTCCTACTCCTCGGGCACTTCCTCTCTTGCGGCGAGTCGGTCCTGAATATCCGCTATCATTTCCCGCATCCGGACGCCGCGTTCCACAACGGCTTCTTCTTCCGTGTTGGCGTCCGACTGTCCGTGCTGGGCACTCTGTAGTTTGTCTTTTGCGGAATGAAGTTCATCCTTCACTCTGGACATGCGCCTCTCCAGTTGTCTCATTTGGACAGAGGTGTAGTATTTTACACCGAATACCGCCATAGCGGAGAAAATTGCCCAGAATACCATTTTTGATCCCCTACTTTTCAGATTTGGCAATTCAAATCGAACGCCTATTCGTTTTTGGAGAGGCCGTCGTTAACCGCACCGAGCAGTTCTCGAGTGAGAAAAGGCTTTTCAATTGCTCGATCAGCGCCAATCTTGGTTGATTTTTTCAAATCCTCTACGCCACTTCCTGAAAGTGCGACGATCCGGATGTCCTGGGATTCGGACCGTAGTGTCTTGATTACATCCAAACCGTGCATCCCCGGCATTACAATATCCGTTACCACCAGATCGAATTGGGCATTCCGAAACATCTCAATGCCGGTGAGTCCATCTTCCGCCTCTTGCACTTCATGGCCATCGATCTGCAGTGTTTTGCGGGTTGCCAGGCGGACCGTGGCATCGTCATCGACCACGAGGATACGTGCCATATGCTACTCCCTTCTAGAAACTGCACGATCTCCAAGGAGTTCGTGGATCACACCCAGCAGTTGTTCCTGGTCAATGGGCTTGGGAATTGCCCTGAGGGCCCCAAGTGTTTTCGTCAGTGACAAAAGATTAATCATTCCGATGCTGTCTGCGCCTGAAATCGTAATGATCTTGATATCTGGGTAGTCCAACATCAACTCCTGGATGACCTCCAACCCGTCCTTACCTGGCATCATAATATCGAGGATAACGAGGTCAGATGGGTGCTTGCGGTAGGCCGCGATGCCCTCGTTCCCATCCATCGCTTCTGAAACCGTATAACCGGACATTTCCAGGCGCTTCCTGAGCGCCAGCCTTATGGTATAATCATCATCAATGACAAGAATGTCGGGCACAGCCAACCCCAGTAAGATTTCCCGATGCCGAATATTCGTCCGATGGTCCTAAACATAATGCTACAACCCACCATGGGTGTCAAGGAGAGAAAGACCGGCAACTTGGGTCCTGCCCAATCTCGTTCGGTATCTTAAGTTCACCTGTCTCCCTACCCTCACTTGCGATTGCACCAACAACGACCTATATTTATGGACCGAAAAATTACTGTGCAGACTTAACCGGAACGCAAAGGGGGAGTAGATTTGGCACCGAAATCTGGGCGCTATCTCGGTTTGAAAGAATACAAGGTTGTAGGAACCAGACCCATCCGTCACGACGGGGTGGACAAGGTTACTGGACGTGCTGTCTATGGAGCCGACGTAAGGATGGCCGGATTGCTCTACGGGAAGGTGCTGAGAAGTCCGCATGCCCACGCCCGGATCAAGTCGATAGATACCCGGAAGGCGGAGGCGCATCCTGGTGTAAAGTCTGTGATTACCGCGGCCGACATGGTCAGGAGTTACGAAGACAAAGTCCAGGATCTTGGGGAAGAAGTGGTGAGGATGAAACACCTTTTCGATGCCACACTGGCATCGGACAAAGTGCTCTACAATGGATATCCTGTTGCAGCTGTGGCGGCGGTGAGCGCCAATATTGCTGAAGAGGCCCTGGAACTGATTGAGGTGGACTATGAGGTGCTTCCTGCAGTGCTCGATCTCGAAGAGGCTATGAAGGACGGGGCGCCGCTCCTCCACGAGGATATGACCACTACATCGCTGGGGGAGAAGACCGACAAGAAGAGTAACATTTCGACCTATTTTCAGCAAAAGCTCGGAGACACTGAGGCAGGATTCCAGGAGGCCGACGTCGTTGTAGAAAGAGCTTTCAAGACAGGCATGGTCCACCAGGGATATATCGAACCACAAAATGCCACGGCAATTTGGGGTGCCGACGATCAAATCACGATATGGTGCAGCAATCAGGGCGCATTCGGTGTCAGGGATCAGGTGGCACAGATTCTTGGTGTTTCGCTTTCTCAGGTGCGGGTTATCCCTACTGAAATTGGCGGTGGATTCGGAGGAAAAATCAAGGCCTATCTGGAACCCCTCGCAGCAATCATGTCAAAGAAGACGGGTCATCCGGTCAAAATCGTGATGACCCGAACAGAAGTACTGCAGGCAACCGGACCCACATCGGGCTCCATCATCCGTGTCAAAATGGGTGCCAAGAAAACCGGCGAAATCGTTGCAGCGGAGGCGTACCTGGCATATGAATCCGGTGCCTTTCCCGGTTGTCCCGTGGGTGCGGGAGCAAGATGCATGCTGGCGCCTTACAACATTCCGAACGTGTTGATCGACGGATACGAAGCGGTGGTGAACAAACCCTCCACCTCCGCATATCGTGCGCCCGGTGTGAGCAATGCGGCATTTGCATCCGAATGTGTGGTGGACGAACTGGCGGAGAAGTTGGGTATGGATCCCATGGAATTTCGCCTCAAGAACGCCTCGAAAGAGGGAACCAGGCTTGCCAGCGGCCAGCCCTTTCCGAAAATTGGACAGGAAGAGGTGGTTCGCGCCACGTTGGCGCATCCGCACTATTCAGCACCCCTGGAGGGTCCGAATCGGGGCCGGGGTGTGGCTTCAGGTTTTTGGGGTAACGGTGGGGGAACCTCGAGCGCCACTGCCAGTGTCAATCCGGACGGTACGGTCTCGCTGGTGGAAGGTTCTACAGATATCGGTGGTACCAGAACGGCTTGTGCTATGCAGGTGGCAGAGGCTCTGGGTATCACAGCCGAAGAAGTAAGTCCTTCCGTAGGGGACACGGACGCCATTGGATACACCGGTGTTACGGGCGGTAGCAGAACTACATTTGCAACCGGAATCGCTTCTTACGAAGCCGCTCAGGATATCATCGGTCAGATGAAGGTTCGTGCAGCAAAACTGTGGGAAATATCCGAAGAAGAAATTAGCTTCGAGGATGGCACATTCGCCTCGAAGTCTGACGCTTCAAAAACCCTTTCTTTTAAAGAGCTGGCAGGTAAACTCGGCGAGACCGGTGGTCCTGTGGTGGGAAGGGCATCTCTGACGCCTTCCGGAGCAGGAGGTGCGTTTGCCTCGGTGATTGTAGATGTTGAGGTGGACCCCGAAACTGGCAAGGTAGATATTCTGCGCAGTACGATTCTTCAGGATGTCGGAACGGCGATTTACCCGAGCTATGTGGAGGGACAAATGCAGGGTGGGGTCGCCCAGGGTATTGGTTGGGCCCTCAACGAGGAGTATGTTTATGATGAAAAGGGTGTATTGAAGAACGCCAGTCTGCTCGACTACAGAATGCCGACGTGTCTGGACCTGCCTATGATCGAAACGGAGATGGTGGAAGTACCAAATCCGGGGCACCCGTATGGCGTGCGAGGTGTTGGGGAAGTGCCCATTATTCCTCCTCCGGCGGCCGTAGCAAATGCAATATACAGGGCAATTGGCGTCCGGATGCTGGAACTTCCAATGTCTCCTCCAAAGATTCTCGAGGCCGTCTGGTCTCGATCTAAAGCCTAGCCGGAAGCTGACTGTGCCACCATTAAAATTCAAATACAGGTTCATTTTGCCGGCTGACCGCGAAGAGGTTTTTGAGGTCGAACTGGACGAACACAGTCTGGATCCGGTTGAGCCGGTTACCGAAGCCCTGCCAGAATGGACCCGCCTGGAGTTTCACCAGTGTCCAAATTGCCCATTGAATCCGGATGAGCACCCTCACTGTCCGCTGTCCGTGAGGCTGGTCAAGCTGGTGACGAAATTCGAGGACATCGTCTCCCACGAGATGCTCCGCGTAGAAGCGGAAACACCCGCAAGGACGGTTGTGAAGGAGGCCAGTGCCCAGGAGGGTGTGAGTTCTTTGATGGGTTTGATCATGGCCACCAGTGGATGTCCGCGGACGGCGCTCTTCAAACCTATGGCCCGTTTTCATCTTCCGATGGCCAATGGTGCGGAAACCATGTACAGGGCATCGTCGATGTATTTGCTCTCTCAATATTTCGTGTATGAATCCGGAGGAGAACCGGACATGAAACTCGAGGGTCTGAAGTTGTTTTACGAGGAACTTCAAAAACTGAACAGCGCAATGGCCGATCGGATACGTGCGGCCATCAGTCAGGACGCTGCCGTCAATGCCCTTGTGATTCTCGATTTTTTCGCACTGCGGTTTTCCTTCGAAGTAGAAGACCAACTGGCTGCAATGCGGCCACTATTCGATTCCTATTTCAGCCAGGAATCCTGAATGATCCAATCAGATCACCCGAACATTTTTGAAATACCGAAAAACTCTGGAGCCTAAATTATGCCGATTGAACAGATTGATCCAACCGAAGCCAAGGCCGGACTAGACCAGGACCCGGAGGCTGTTTATCTGGACGTGCGAACCGAAATGGAGTTCGCGCAAGGACACCCTGAAGGCGCCATAAATATCCCCGTAGCCGTTCCCGATCCGGCAATGGGGATGGCCCAGAATGACGACTTTCAGCAGGTCGCAGAACAGATCCTGGACAAGGCGAAAACGATATTTTGCGGGTGCCAGGTTGGTGCGAGATCACAGATGGCGGCAGAAATCCTCGAACGGGCGGGCTTCTCCAAGCTAAAGAATATACAGGGCGGATTTGGTGGGAAACGAAATCAGCAAACGGGGGAAGTTTTGCTACAGGGGTGGAGAGACCTGGGACTTCCTGTGTCCACTGAGGTGAACGACAAAAATTCGTATGAAGGGTTGAAAAAGAAAAGTAAGGGTTGATCAGTGTCCTGCACTGTTTTCCAGATCATCCCGGAAGGTCACTACCTCAATGGATTCAAGACTAACTGAGCCTGACGCTTCGACGACCTTCTCCGATGACCAACGTTCATTCTTTGACGATCACGGCTATCTCATTGTCGAAAATGCGCTTCCTCCGGAGATCGTTTTCAGTCTGAATGAAGTGATAGACGAGCTCTACAAGAAGCAGGGCGACGCCGGTGGGCTAGAGCCCGGGGGCAAACTCAATCTCCGCAACTGCATCCTTACTCACGATGCATTCCTGAAATTGCTGGACTGGCCCGTGACCTTCTCACTTGTTTGCGGCATACTGGGCTGGAACATTCAGATGATCACTTCACATTTGATCGTCTTGCCAACCCAGGACCGTCCTGAAAATACCAGTCACCTCGGAGTTGGCCTGCACCGCGATGGGGGTACGTCCTGCAGGGAGATGGCAGAGCCCCACCCTCGCATCTGGCTAAAAGTAGCCTATGCCATCAGTGATCAGACCGATCCTGCCACGGGCGCCACAGTCCTTGTTCCCGGAAGCAACCGGTTGAATGGGCCACCACCTGTTGATCCCGAAACCGGAATCGCTCACGGTGCAATATCGATGAATGTCAAGCCAGGAACTGCGTTTCTTTTCGAGCAAAGGACCTGGCACGGCGTGGGATGCAACTGGTCCGACTCGCTGCGGAAGACCCTGTTTTTCGGGTATGCATATCGGTGGGTAAAACCCATGGATTATGTTGAAATGCCTGAAACACTGATCGCGAGAGCCAGTCCCGTTCAGCGGCAGCTCCTCGGCGCTGTGAGTGATCCTCTGAGTTTCTACCTGCCCAGAGAGGAGGATGTCCCTCTCAAGGATGTTGTTGAAAAAGCTCAGACATGCTGACGAAAAAGATGCGCTCATCGAGCGCGTCTTTTTCTTTTCAATGCGTGCTCATTTTCAAGTCAATTCCTGAATTTGGGTGGTCGTTTCTCAAAATTAACCGAATGGAGCACATGGTTGGAAATTGATTTGACCGCAGCCGCTATTCAATGTGAGAATTTAAGCAAGATATTCCGGGTACCTTCCAAGATCAGAGATGATGGTTTTTTTGGCAGGTTCAAACGAAAACGAAAAGAAATCGTCGCAGTAGAGGATGTCACATTCGAAGTTCCGAAAGGTGAAATATTCGGCATACTGGGCCCGAATGGGTCCGGCAAGTCTACTCTGATCAGAATCCTGTCGACGCTTGTATTTCCCGACACCGGGAGAGCAAGGATCTTTGGTCTCGATGTGAATCAGGACACTATGACGGTGCGCAAGCACATCAACCGCGTGTCAGTTGATGCGGCATTCTTCAAGAAGCTATCGGCGTGGGAAAATCTCAGCTACGCGGCCCGGCTCTACGGCATACCCGTCAGGGAGGCAAGAAAGAAGTGCGTTGGGATTCTCTCGGAAATGGGATTTGATGAAGATAGAGTAGATCAGCCGCTCGAAGACATGTCGCGAGGTATGCAGCAGAAGGTGGCGGTTGCCCGGGCGCTCTTCACGTCTCCGGTGCTGCTGCTGATGGACGAACCGACCACCGGTCTGGATCCCATATCCAAACGACAAGTGCAGGACTATGTACTGCGGATACAGAAACAGCACGAGGCAACCGTACTGTTCACCTCCCACGATATGGACGAAGCCGAACGTGTATGTAATCGCATAGCCATTATTCATCACGGAAAGTTTATCGCACAGGGTAGTGTGACGGAGCTGAAAGAGCAGGCCGGATGCCCGGAAGGTTCTCTGGAAGATGTCTTTTTTGAAATGACCGGCAAGGACCTTGCCCTTGCCGATCTGGAGAACGAGCCGACTGGGGGTGCCGCTTGAACACGCTGGTTTCTGAAATCAAGGCGTCGTATGCCTTTGTTGAAAGGAATTTCAATCTTGCGCGCCGGTATGCAAGTTGGGAAATTATCTTCATTTTCTGGAATGTCGTCCACGCACTTACGATAGGGCTGATTGGCGTGTACATGGGCGGAGACGACCCCGTGAAAGTTCGCGAATCTGTGCTCTTTCTGGTCGTCGGGGCGGTGTTATGGAATTTCCTTCGTCTCCTCTTTTACGAAGTTGCGGACGCCGTCGCCTGGGAACGTTGGGAAGGCACGATAGAATACACATTCATGGCACCCGTATACAGGCTTACACATCTGGTTGGCCAGTGTATCTATGCCATAGTATATGGGTTTCTCAGGTCAGGGATCGTCCTGATCTCCGCCGTCTTTTTCTTCGACCTGGATTTGGCCAATGCCAACATTTTGAGTGCCGTACTTGTTCTGGCCTGTGCATCACTTTCATTCCTGGGCATGGGACTGATGGCCGCCGTCTTTCCCTTACTCTCGCCCGAGAAGGGAGCAAGAGCTACGGATATTTTCGGCACCCTGGTTCTGCTGATCTCCGGTGTATATTACGATATCTCGGTGCTTCCAGACTGGCTGCGCCCCCTGTCCGCGTTTTCACCGGGAACCTACGCTCTGCGATCCATTCGGGCTGCCCTGCTTCGCAAGGCATCGGTTGCACAGGTACAGTCCGATCTGATTCTCCTGGTTATAATAGGAATCATACTTGTCCCGCTGGGGCTGTGGGTATTTCACCTGGCAGAGGTCTACGCGAAAAAGACCGGTCGTCTCAAGCGGAGCGGGTAATGATCCGGAATCAGAAAGATGCAACGGCCAAAGATACCTGGACGGGAGACTATGCGAACCGGGATGTCTTGATCGAAGCCGCCCGAATTTGCCCCGAGGATACGGTACTCGATCTAGGTTGGGAGGGACGCAGCATTGTCCCAGGCCATATGGCGTGTACTTCCTGCTTTCTCACCACCGATCTCAGGGCATACGATTTATTCCTTTCTCAGTCTCCCGAATCCCTTCCGGACAAACACTATGCTACACTGGCAACGGATATCTCATCGGCCAAGTCTCAGTGGAATGTGGTGCTCTACCGACCCACTATCTGGTCGGCAAAAGGGCGTGTGTTCGAAATGATCGACCAGGCATTCGAACGCATGTCTGCCGAAGGGAGATTCTTTCTTGCCGGACGAAAACAGAACGGTGTGATCAGCTATGCCAAACGCCTGAAAGCAGTGTTCGGGAATACCGAGGTGATTCGCAAAGCTGGCGGACTTCGTGTATATTGTGCCCAAAAGGTAGGTAAACCCTCTGGTGTTCCTTCAATGAATCAGATCGCCGAATTCGAATACAGGACATCTCGCGGTGAAAGCCTTACCTTTGAAACGAGGCCCGGCGTCTTTTCCAGGGATGGTCTGGATCCCGGCTCAGAATTCCTACTGGACAATCTGGTTGTCCAAACGCAAGACCGCATTCTGGACATCGGGTGCGGGTGCGGCGTGCTTGGCATCGTGGGTGGACGTCTGGCAGATCGAGGGCATTCCGTGATGGTAGATTCAGATCTCCTCGCCGTGGAGTGTTCGCAGAGAAATATCATACGGAATGGTCTCAAAAACGTGCGCGCGGTTTTGAGTGATGGCGTTGACGCTATCAGCGATGGCCCATTCGATCTGATCCTATCCAACCCGCCGACTCACGAAGGTGGGCAGGTTGCCCGTCGATTCGTACACGGAGCATCCCTGCTCCTGGCACCAGGGGGCAGATTTATTGTGGTGGTGAAGCGATCCAGGCAGTATCTCAGCCACATGACCGAGGAATTTTCGCACGTTAGCGCAGAGTTGCAGAAGGATGGATACCAGATTATAGAGGCCTATGATGTGTAGTTGAAATTCCGTAAAATTGTATGTAAGAACCCATGGAATTCTGGATACTGCCGAGGACTTCAATCCCTAATTTTCCCCATAAGAATCCCGTTCTTTTGACAGACATGAAATTTGCTTGACAATGATTTTGTGAAGCCTTATCGTTACGCTTCACACCTTAGTTTCTATCCCCAATTTGACAGGAGGAAAATACCTTGCACGCTTTTGATTATGCAGCTCCCCAAACGGTGGACGCCGCGGTGGCGTTGCTATCTGAACACGGAGATCAGGCCAGAATGCTGGCCGGGGGATCGGATATTATTGCCCAGCTGAAGGAGGGCAGGAGACAGCTTAAAGTCCTTGTGGATATAAAGAAAATTCCGGAGGCAAATGAACTGTCCTACGATTCTAAAAATGGACTGGTACTGGGGGCAGGCGTGCCTTGTTGCCGGATCTATGAAGACCAGGCGATTTCGGACGCTTATCCCGCGCTTGTTGATTCGGCCTCTTTGATAGGATCCATTCAGATCCAGGGGCGCGCGACTATAGGCGGTAATCTGTGCAATGCTTCTCCTGCCGCGGATTCGATTCCAACGTTGATCGCGCTGGAGGCCGTTGCACATATCGTAGGTCCGAACGGACGCCGTGAGGTGGACGCAGAATCGTTTTGCACGAGTCCCGGGAAATCGGTCATGAAGCCTAACGAGTTTCTGATCTCGATCCACATCCCGGCTCCAAAGCCGAACTCAGGAGCCAGATTCTTGCGGTTCATTCCCAGAAATGAAATGGACATCGCAGTAACCAATGCTGCATCATCGGTCGTACTGGATTCGTCCGGAAAGTCGTTCGAATCTGCCCGAATTTCCGTGGGTGCAGTTGCCCCGACGCCTTTGTATTTGCCTGAAGCGGGTGAGGCGCTGGTCGGAAAGGAAGTCTCGGATGAGGTGATTGAGCAGGCTGCAGAAATCGCACGTCAGGCGGCACGCCCTATTACCGATATGCGTGGGACAATTGAACAGCGGACACACCTGGCAGGCGTCTTGACCCGTCGAACCATTCAGGGTGCTGTAGATCGGGCAAAAGCCTCTTAAAACAGATAAAGGAGTTTTAGACCCATGGCTGGAAAAATTCATGTACAGACCAAAATCAACGATGAGGATGTAGAATTCCTCTGTGAGCCCCGTGATACACTGCTCGATGTGTTGCGCGATAATCTGGGCCTTACTGGCACAAAAGAAGGTTGCAGCAATGGAAACTGCGGCGCGTGTACGGTGATTCTGGACGGTCGTGCGGTGGATTCCTGCCTCGTGCTTGGCGTTGAGGCCGATGCTCAGGAAATCACTACCATTGAAGGCATTGCAACACCTGACGGACTCCATCCTCTGCAACAAAAATTCCTGGAACACGCTGCCCTTCAGTGCGGCATATGTACACCCGGATTCATTGTTGCAGCCAAGGCTTTGCTGGACAGGGAACCCAATCCCAGTGAGGATAGAATCCGGCTATGGCTGGCAGGCAATCTCTGCCGGTGCACAGGTTACGACAAGATCGTGAAGGCAGTAATGGATGTCGCCGGCACCCTGAAGGAGTAGACAAAATGGCAACAAAAACTGAAGATTATCTTGGTATTACTGACTATAAAGTCATTGGGACCAGACCTATTCGCCACGACGGCGTTGATAAAGTAACCGGACGTGCGGTCTATGGTGCAGATGTGCAGATGGCAGGGCTGCTTCATGGCAGGATTTTGAGAAGCCCGCATGCGCATGCCAGGATCAAGTCCATTGACACTTCCAAGGCCGAGGCTCTAGCCGGTGTTAAGGCGGTAGCCACTGCGGCAGACATCCCAATGCCGGAAGACAAGGTGGAGGATTTGGGAGAAGGCGCGGCGAATCTCCGGCATTTAAGAGCAAACGTGCTCGCCGACGACAAGGTCCTCTATCACGGGCACGCCATAGCCGGGGTAGCGGCAACCAATCCCAATATCGCTGAAGCGGCTCTGGCGCTGATCAAGGTGGAGTATGAAGTCCTGAAACCGATGCTGGACGTTCGGGAGGCTATGGCCGAGGATGCTCCACTGCTGCTTGAAAACCTTACCACCCAGTCTGGTGGAGAGGATACCGGTAAAAAGAGCAATATCGCAACCCACTTTCAGCATAAACTTGGCGATCTCGAGGCCGGGTTTGCTGCTGCCGATGTGATCGTTGAGCGGGAATTCAACACCGGAACTGTGCACCAGGGCTACATCGAGCCCCAAAATGCGACGGCCCTCTGGAATCCGGACGGCAGACTGACCGTGTGGTGCAGCACCCAGGGCTCCTTCACCGTGCGTGACCAGATGGCGCAGCTTCTGCAGCTCTCGGTGCTGAATGTGCGAGTGATTCCAACCGAAATCGGTGGCGGGTTCGGCGGCAAGATCAGGGTGTATCTTGAACCGGTAGCGGCTATTTTGTCTAAAAAGACCGGTCATCCGGTGAAGATGGTTATGAATCGAACTGAGGTATTGCAGGCAACAGGACCCACACCCGGTTCGTATATCAAAATAAAGATCGGTGCGACAAAACAGGGCAAGCTTGTTGCGGCAGAGGCCTATTTGGCCTATGAATCCGGTGGATATCCTGGTGGGTGGGCAGACCCGGCTGCGATGTGTATTGTGTCGCCATACGATATCGAAAATGTGACTATCGATGGCTACAATGTACTTGTAAACAAACCGCAGACCATGGCCTACCGGGCGCCGGGGGCGACCAATGCGGCCTTTGCCTCCGAAACAGTGATCGACGAAATCTGCGAACAGTTGAAAATGGACCCGTTGGAGTTCCGGCTCAAGAATTCGGCGAAAGAAGGCACACGTCGGGCCGACGGCCCGGTATATCCGAGAATAGGCCACGAGGAATGCCTGAAGGCTGCTCAAAGCCATCCACACTACAGTGCACCACTGGAAGGGCCGAACACGGGACGCGGAGTAGCATCTGGCTTCTGGTTCAATGTAGGGCTCAAGTCGAGCGCCACTGCAAGCGTCAACACGGATGGTACGGTGACTCTGGTGGAGGGCTCTACCGATATTGGAGGTACCAGAACCTCTCTGGCCATGCAGCTTGCCGAAGTCCTTGGAATCTCCGCAGAAGATGTCAAACCGACGGTGGCAGATACGGACGGGGTGGGCGAGACAGACGTGACGGGTGGTAGTCGCGTGACGTTTGCAACAGGTTGGGCGGTCTACAAAGCAGCCGAAGACATCAAATCGCAAATGATAGACAGGGCTGCGAAGCACTGGGAAATTCCCGAAAAGGAAGTGGTGTTCGAGGATGGTAATTTCAGAACCAAATCAGATTCATCCAAGTCACTGACCTTCAAGGAAATGGCCGGAAATCTTAATGCCACAGGCGGGCCCGTAATTGGTCGTGGCACCGTCGATCCTCCGGGCGTTGGAGGTGCTTTTGCAATCATGATCGTAGACGTGGAGGTGGATCCGGATACCGGAAAAGTGCAGATCCTCCGCGCCACCATGATTCAGGACGCCGGCAAGGCAGTTCATCCAAGCTATGTGGAAGGGCAGATGCAGGGAGGTGCGGCACAGGGCATTGGTTGGGGACTCAACGAAGAATATTTCTATACGAAAGACGGGCACCTTGCCAATTCAAGTCTCCTGGATTATCGAATGCCCACCAGTCTGGATCTGCCGATGATCGATACGGTCATCGTCGAGGTTCCGAACCCCGGACATCCGTTTGGGGTGCGGGGTGTAGGCGAAGTGCCCATCGTTCCGCCGCCTGCCGCGCTTGCAAATGCCATATACAGAGCGGTTGGCGTCCGTATGGACGTGTTGCCGATGTCACCCGGAAATATTCTCAAGGCCATGTGGGCCAAAGATGGTCCTGGCGCCTCTAAGGATTAAGAATTATTCGTGTATCCAGGGCCCTGGTCGAGCAATACCACCAGGGCCCTGACTCAAACTGACTCGGATGTTGGAGGAATTGATGGCCGACAAGTCGGAAGCTTATCTGGGAATTCAAGATTACAAGGTTGTGGGCACAAGGCCCATTCGGCACGACGGAACGGACAAAGTAACCGGTAGAGCGGTCTATGGTGCGGATGTTCAGATGTCCCGACTGCTTTATGGAAAGACGTTACGCAGTCCCCATGCTCATGCCCGCATAAAATCCATTGATACGAGCAAGGCCGAGAAGCACGCCGGCGTGAAGGCGGTTGTGACCTCCGCAGATCTTGTCCAGGAGTATGAAGACAAGGTATCCAGTTTGGGTGAAGCCTCGGTTGGTTTGCGCCATCTCATTGGAAATGTCCTGGCAGGTGACAAAGTGCTCTATGACGGCCACGCGGTTGCGGCGGTTGCGGCGACTTCCGTGAACATCGCCGAGGAGGCGCTGGCCCTGATCGAAGTCGATTATGAGGTGCTGAGCCCTGTACTTGATGTCAGGAAAGCCATGGAAAAGGGCGCACCGCTTCTCCACGAAGAAATGAAGATGCGCTCCCTAGGAGAGCAGACCGACGAAAACAGCAATATTGCAAATCATTTCCAGCACAAGGTGGGTGATCCCGAAGCGGCTTTCGGAGATTGTGATGTTGTAATCGAGCAAGAATTTACAACGCAGACTGTCCACCAGGGGTATATCGAGCCACACAATGCAACAGCACAGTGGAATCCGGACGGCAAAGTAACCGTCTGGTGCAGTACTCAGGGTCCCTTCGAAATCAGAAGTCAGGTATCGGATGTGCTGGGTTTGCCTGTGGCAGATATCAAGGTCGTTCCTACAGAGATCGGGGGCGGGTTCGGTGGTAAGTTCCGGGTTTACGAGGAACCCACCGCAGTATTGCTCTCCAAGAAGACCGGTCACCCTGTGAAAATGGTGATGACCCGAACGGAAGTTCTGAAAGCCACCGGCCCCACACCCGGGTCATATCTCAAGGTAAAGATGGGTGCGAAAAAAGATGGCACGCTGGTCGCCGCCCAGGCCTATATGGCCTATGAGGCGGGCGCCCTTCCCGGATCTCCGGTGGGTGCCGGTGCCGGCTGCATTTTTTCACCTTACAATATCGAGCATGTGGTTATCGATGGTTACGATGTCGTCGTCAACAAGCCGGCAACTTCTGCGTACCGGGCTCCGGGCGCCACGAATGGGGCCTTTGCTGCAGAAACGGTGATTGACGAAATATGTGAAGAACTTGGCGTGGATCCTCTGGATTTTCGCTTGAAAAACTCTGCTAAAGAGGGCACGCGGCGCGCCGATGGGCCGATCTTCCCGAGAGTTGGACACGAGGAATGTGTACAAGCTGCTAAGGCTCATCCCCATTGGAATACGCCTCTGGAAGGTCCCAATAGAGGCAGAGGGGTAGCATCCGGGTTCTGGTTCAATGGCGGTGGTACCTCCACCGTTGTGGCCAGTGTCAATTCAGACGGGAGTGTCAGTCTAAATGAAGGGTCGCCCGATATTGGCGGGACACGTACTTCGATTGCGATGCAACTCGCCGAGGTACTGGGCATATCGGCCGAGGACGTTATTCCCCAGGTGATGGATACCGATTCCATTGGTCATACCGATGGCACCGGAGGAAGCCGAACGACATTTGCAACAGGCTGGGCAGGATACTCCGCTGCCCAGGACGTCAAGCGGCTGATGATCGAAAGGGCAGCAAAACACTGGGAGATCGATGAAAAAGACGTCACCTTCGATGACGGCGTATTCACATCCAGCAAGGCTCCAGATGCTCCCCTGACCTTCAAGGAATTGGCGGCGACCCTCAGGCGGACCGGGGGACCGGTGGTAGGCAGGGCAACGGTAAGCCCCAGTGGTGCAGGGCCCGCATACGCCGTGGTAATGGTGGATGTGGAAGTGGACCCGGACACAGGGAAAGTGGATATATTGCGTGCTACCATTGTGCAGGACGCGGGAAAAGCCATTCACCCGAGTTATGTTGAAGGACAGCTACAAGGTGGGGTGGCCCAGGGCATCGGGTGGGCTCTGAATGAAGAATATTTCTACAATCAGGACGGAACGTTGGCCAATGCCAGCCTGCTGGATTATCGCATGCCCACGTGTCTCGACCTGCCGATGATTGATGCCGTTATTGTTGAAGTACCCAATCCGGGTCATCCGTTCGGCGTGCGCGGCGTTGGAGAGGTACCCATTGTTCCTCCTCCTGCCGCAGTAGCCAACGCCATTTATGGTGCAACCGGGGTACGAATGCGCGATCTGCCGATGTCACCCGGTAGGGTACTGGAAAACATCTGGAAGGCAGACGACTCCTCTGGAAATGGAAAGGCCTGATCAGATGCCAGTTGTCTGGATCCCGTCCTTGATGCGGAATCTGACCAAAAATCAGGAACAGGTGAGTATCAAGGGAGAAACTCTGCGTGAAGTTGTGGAAAATCTCGAAGCTGCGTATCCGGGCATCAAAGATCGGATATGTGAGGATGATCGTATCCGCCCGGGGCTGGCCGTTTCGGTTGACGGTGTTGTAGGCAATGAAGGATTTCGGCAAAAGGTGGACCCGGAGAGCGAAATCCACTTTGTAACTGCAATAGCCGGCGGCGCTTGATCGGAAGCAGTAAGATCTATCGAGTGGCCAGCGGAGGGGTGTTGACCGCTGGCCACTATATTTTCGTCATTGGCGGAGTTGATATTGTCTCTATTCATTGGAATCATTGGTCTGCCAAATGTCGGGAAATCCACTCTCTTCAACGCACTTACACTCGGGCAAGCCGAGGCATCGAACTATCCTTTCTGTACAGTTGAGCCCAATATTGGTGTAGTAGAGGTACCGGATTCACGACTCGTAAAACTGGCGGAACTGCTGATTCCAAAATCTGTTACACCTACACACATCAAATTTGTAGACATTGCTGGACTTGTAAAAGGCGCCAGCCAGGGTGAAGGGCTCGGCAATAAGTTCCTGGGTCACATCAGAGAAGCGGACGCTCTTCTGCACGTGGTGAGATGTTTTGAAGATGATCAGATTTCGCACATAGACGAGGCTGTGGACCCGGTGCGGGACACCGGCATCATCGATCTCGAACTAATGATAGCGGACCTGGAAATAGCTGAGCGGGGCAGGGACAGGCTTGAAAAGATCCTCCGGTCTGACCCGAGGGCGCCTGAGAAGCTTGAACACGAAGTGATTTTGAAGGTGATTGAAGGGCTTGCAGGGGAAATTTCGGTTCGCGATCTGAATCTAAAGGCGGATGAGTCGGAAGCGATTCGAGGTTATCACTTTCTTTCTGGCAAGCCGGTGCTTTATCTTGCGAATGTTTCGGAGAGCGATGCCATCAAGGGTGGAAAATTCGCGTCCAGTCTTAAAGATCGCGTAGGCGCGGATCACGTTCTGGTTCTGGCATCCCAAATCGAGGCCGAGATTACAGAACTCCCCCCGGAGGACCGGCACGCATTTCTATCCGATCTCGGACTTGCAGAAACTGGAATCACAAGGCTGATTCTAGCTGGTTATGAGCTTCTGGGATTGCTTACGTTTTATACGAACGTAAACGGAAAACTACAGGCCTGGCAACTTGGGGAAGGTACCTCGGCACCTGAAGCCGCAGGAAAAATTCATTCGCAGATGGAAGAGGGGTTCATCCGTGCGGAGGTCTCGGCATTCGAGGATTTGGTTTCAGCAGGAGGCATCACAGGGCTTAAGGGTACGGGAAAACTGCGGACAGAAGGCAAGGAATACTTGATTCAGGACGGTGATGTGGTGGAGTTTCTTTTCCAACAGACAGTTAACTGATTCAGGAGTCTGGACAATGGCCAAATCGAATGTGACCGCCAATTTGAAGATCGCAGAGAAGATCCCCTTCTTTCGCGGGCTTTCTCCGCATCAGGTCCAACAAGTGTTGCATGCCGGGCAAATGATAAGCCACGAACCCGGGAAACGGCTGTGCAAGAACGGTGAAAATAGTAGGGAAATGTTTATTCTTCTCGCGGGCGAACTCGTCATCAAAAGTGAAACTACAGACCTGGCGGAAATCAAGCCTGTCGAAATCGTAGGGGAGATGGGCGTGGTTACCAATCAACCTCGCTCCGCGACAATCGAAGTTAGTCAGGAGGCTACTTTCCTGTCCATTACCAAAATCCAGTTCGACATCCTGATGAAAAATGATATCGATATGGCGGTCAAGATTTATCGCAATCTTCTCGAATCCCTGTGCCAGAAGCTCAGAGACAACAATGTCAGACTATCAGCGAACACGGTTGAATCTGCAAGGGAAATTGCAGCATCGGTTGCCTGATTTAAAATTGGATTCAGAAGGACGAAAGTGGCACGGCTATAAAGCCGTGCCACTTTTTATAGTACTCCATTTTGTGCAGTTCTAACTGAAGATGGCGGAGAAGGTATCCGTTACCTGGGAGCGCGCCGTACCTTCGATTTCCTTGAAGACCGCAGCGATCGCATCGGGTTCCATTCCTATCTTGTCCAGAGTCGTTTGCGCAATCGCAAGGTCCGATTTCTTCTCTACGAATGCGAACCCAATCTGCTTGGCGCATTGGTCCGACAGATGCACCAGGTGCACCATATCACGTATTTCATCTCCACCGCCAGGGCGGTGATGATACCCGATCACCTGAGACAGCATATCCGGGAGCTGCCACTTTTCTGAAAGTGCGGAACCGATATCGGCATGGGTAATTCCAAGCACGTCTTGCTCCACAGCGTACATCGTATGTCCCGTAGTCCGAATTTCGTCTGCCACCATGGTGAACATTTCATTGAAGAAGTATCCCAAAACCTGTTTCCCGATATCGTGAACCATCCCGGCCATAAACGGATCGTCCTCTCCGAGATTCAAATTTTTCATTCGTTCTTCCTGTTGAACGAGAAGCTTTGCAGCCACGCCACAACCAATGCAGTGCCGCCAGAATTCCTGGTTGTCGAAGGCCGGGGCCGCACCTTTGAAGGCACCCACTACTGAAAGGGTACGGACAAAGTCGATCACCGTCTGCAGTCCAAGCAGGTTCACGGCGTCGTTGATTGTGCTGATTCTTCTGGAGAATGAGAATGCGGATGAATTGCACAGCTTCAGCATCTGGGTGGTAATCCCGGGATCCAGTTCAATGACGGTACTGTACTGCTCGGTTGTTGATTTTGGATCGCGGGAGAGTTTTTCTATTTCGTTATATACAGTAGGCATGGCCGGCAGCCCGGTAATCTTGTCGAGCTCCCGAGTGATGTGCGTTTTGGGATCGACTTTTTCTTTAGCGCCCTCGCCGCCTGTCTTGTCTGCACCATCCTGCAGCTTACTCTCGAGAAAATCTACGTCGTTGAAGGGGCGTGGCAGACAATCATGAATACCTATGCGCTTTCCTTCCTCGAGATCCTTCTCAGTCAACTGACTCGACATAATAAAAACCGGGATATGCCTGCAATCCGGTTTGAACCTGATCAGACGAGAAATCGTGAAGCCACCACCCGGTATATAGGCTTCTACGACAACACAACTGATTTCGTCCGGATATTCACGCAGGGCTCGCATGGCATCCACGCCGTTCTCAACCCATATGATGTCATAGCCCCATTTCTGGAAGATCTTGAATACCTGGCCAAGATCCCGCACATAAACTTGATTCCGAGGAGTTTTCAGGTCCTCCGGCTTGAACTTCCGGTCGATGATCAATCCCTTGGGTTTGGCCTGGGAAGATGCGCTGTCTGTTTCTGACATTGTGTGTCTTTCCTCAGTTCTTTAGTATGGAGAGAATCGCCTTGTCCTTATCCACTGTTTCCTGGTTTTCCGGTATCCATTCTTCCAACTGGTCCTGGCTAATCTGAAGCCTTTTCAATGCGGCCGGATGCGGTTTCACCTCTGCCTGGTCGCCCCCGGATCCAACTCCGAGTTGACGAGCGATCGCGTCTCCAAGATTTACCAGGGAAGCGATCTCCTTGTCCTTCTCCGCCATCGAAGGTCTGTGATGGTATGCCACTGCCTCTGAAAGTTCCTGGGGCAAGTTCCACGCCCGTGCCAATTCGAGGCCCACCTGACAATGGTTCAGCCCAATCACATCCTCCTCCGCATCGTAAATCGAAACGTCTGATTCTGCGACTCTTGTGAGCACTTCGGCATAAAACTCTTCATACAGCGAATCCAGAATAATCTTGCCCATGTCGTGCACGATGCCGCTTGTAAAGGCCTCGTCTCGTCCAAGGGACAACTTTGTAGACAGGAAACGCGCAACGGATCCGGCGGCTGTGGAATGCAACCAGAACTCGTTCTTGTCCAGACCGGCAGAATCTCCAAGGTTTTTTGTAACCTCGAAGACGGCGATACTCAAAATGGTGTTTTGAACAGTCTTGTTTCCAAGTAAGGAGATCGCATCGCGAACGGATTTGATCTGCCTTGTGAAACCGAAAAATGCCGAATTGGACAGGTTAAGCAGTTTCAGTGTTATCGAGGGATCTGTTTCGATGACCTTGCTGAGGTCATCTGCGCTGACGTCCGGATTCTTGCACAGCCTGTCGACCTCCGTATAGACGGTCGGCAGGGTCGGCAGATTATCGATCTGCTCGATGTCCTTCTTGTATCGATTGCTAAAACTTGCCGCAGTAACTTCCTTGCGGCTCTCGGCTCCAAGAACCTTCCAAATCTTTCCCAGGAATACGGCCGGAGAGCAAGGCCTGACGATGAATCCGTCCGCACCTTTTCTCATGCACTCTTTTATTTTGGACTGTTCGTAGCTGTAAACAATGATGGGTATGCCCTGTAAGGCCTTCGACCGTCGCATGATCTCCAGGGCCTTCAAAAAATTTCCCTGAGGTGCGGTATCCATCAGGATCAGGTCAGGCCGGGATTTCAGCTGCTTGATCAGGCCAACACCATCGCTCGAGGTCACGACCTCGTAGCCACCAATATGGGAAAGGAAATGCTTGACAAACGCCACATCTTCAGGATCAAATTGACCCGACAGGATTTTTCTTGGCTGGATTTCCGATTCTGCTTCTTCGGCCATACTCTAGGGCTAACGAATCGATTTGAAAGTGGTGGGTTCAGGGCTGTCCAATCCTGGACTATGATACCTTGAAATGCTATAGGCGCCAACAGGTTTTTGGGGGACAGACAGGTCAGGAGCGCGCCCTGCCGCCGGCACTGGCATCCAGGGGTCCACATCAGTCGCCTGGAGCCTTTTCTCGTGTCATTGAACCAGGAGATTCTATGGAATATTCCCTTTGGTGGCTGGCCCAAAAGGGCTTCCTCCTCCCAATCTCATTTGGCAGGTAATCACCGTTGGTCATTTCGTGGCGAAACTGTATATTTAGTCGCGACATCTAGACTCAGCTGGAACGGACATACATACGAAATGGAGAGAAGATGGCCACGGATAAAATTGAGCGCATCGGTTACCATATCAGCGAAATCATGAAGGTGCTCAATCTGGATCTCACCGACCCAAACCTGCGAGACACACCGCGCAGATTCGCTAGAATGTATCTTGAGATATTCGAGGGCCTGTAAGAGGAAAACGAGCCTGATATCACCGTATTTCCGAACGAGGATGGGTTCGACAACATGGTGGCGATGACCGACATCACCTTTTATTCGATGTGCGCTCACCACCTCCTGCCCTTTTGGGGTCGGGCTCACGTGGCATATATTCCAACTGCACAGATCGTAGGCCTGAGCAAATTGGCCAGAATGGTGGAGTATTATGCAAGGCGACCGCAGCTTCAAGAGCGGATGACCCACCAGATTGCGGAGTACCTCGTGAAGGAACTGGAACCGCACGGGGCAATGGTAGTGGTGGATGCCAGGCATCTGTGCATGGAAATGAGAGGGGTGGAGAAACCCGGGACGTGGACGACCACATCGGCGGTGAGGGGATCATTTCAGGAAAGAACTGCAAGGGAAGAGTTTCTGCAACTGCTGGCAAGAAGACGGGAGGCGTGAGGATACTACCCTTTGGCTTTCCCATCATATACGTCTGCTATGTGAAGATCGAACGGCTTATGGTCCGAATTCGGAGATACATTCCGGAAGGCAGTTTTGCAAGCATAACAAATGGTGATTTCCGGCAAGAGTAAATACAGCAGGAAGTCGAACAATGCGCCTGCACCCAGACACAGGTAGAAGAAAAGCGGATAATCCAACCACACAAAAAACAGCCCGAGCAGTGCGAAAACCGCCATAATGGCGGCCCCTACCTTTTGATTGAAATCTCTCTGGACATAGAATACCGATTTGTCGCAAGTTGGACACACATCGACTTTATTGTCCTGCCGAACTGTGTCCGACAGATTCAGGGGAAATTCCGTGCCGCAGGCTTTGCAAGCCTGGGCAGGTTTTTCGGAATCCACCTGAATTGTTTTGTCGCAGGATTGACAACGAAAGAATATGTCCATAGTTAGATAGGAATCGCGTTGATTTTAAAAATGTGTTTTGAGAGGATTTCACCGATGATGGCAAATATGGTGGCAACATAAAGGAGTCCGGTGGCGGACTGAGTCGAATTGATCTTGACCGTTTCCCAGGTCATGATCGCCACGACCAGTGGCCCAAGGAATCCAAACAACACCCTTGCCCACAAGAAGAATCCGCCGATTCCGGAAAAGGTCGCGATCGTTTCACGCTGGGTCACATCTCCCCAGTTCCAGAACAGATACATCGTTACAGACGCCAGAAGGATTTTGACCACTACCGAAATCAGCATGACCAACGTAAGGGACCTCAGCGGCCTGATGGGCAGGGTGGGGACGACGAGATACCAGTGCCCAAGTATCATGGAGAAGATAACGCTTCCAAGGAAAACCGCTGAACAAAGGAAATACAGAGCAGTAAGTAAGGGCGCCCAGGAGGCGAGGCCCGATTCCAGCGAGTGCAGGCCATCAAAAACCAAACCTGTAATTCCCAGCAGGGAGGCTGTTGCAAGGAAAGGCTTTTGCAGCGCCGCTCGTTCCTGGATGACCGCAATGACGAAAAAGAGTGCCGCCAGAGCTGAGAGCGCAAGAAAGAGAAGGGACAGGGCTCTGCCATTAAATGGTCCGGCAAGGAGGGCGAGAGGATATGGTCCGGAGATTATTCCGAGCACCAATAGAATTAGACTGAGCGCGCCGCAAAACCTGAAAAAGCTACGGCCGGCCGAAGGGGGAACCAACAGGACGCACAGCAGGCCACCCACGGCGAGTTGACTGAAGAAGAGGTAGAGGATCGAATGATACACTGAACTGGACCTGTGCAGGTTCGTAACGCGAGCGATTGGGAATTTTGTAGATTAATATAGCAGTAAATCGAGAACATCAAACAAAAATTCAATTACGACAACTCCCAGGAGATCCGAATGTCCGAGCTTAATCTGAAACCCGAGTCTATTCGTCAGGAGGCCATTGCCCTGCGCAGGGATCTGCATCGCCACCCGGAACTGGGATTCGAAGAGGTCCGTACTTCAGGAATCGTCTCCACTTATCTCAATGATATGGGCCTCACGATAAGCACAGGGATCGGTAAAACAGGGGTGGTGGGTGTTCTGGAAGGGGAACCAGGCGGCGGGCACGTTCTGGTGCGTGTGGATATGGACGCCCTGCCTATACAGGAAGAAACCGGCGCAGAATACGCCTCTGAGAATCCAGGCGTGATGCACGCTTGTGGTCACGATGGGCATACAACCATTGGACTGATGGCTGCCAAACTTCTGTCCGAAAAACGGAACCGGTTTCAGGGCAAAATCTCTTTCGTGTTCCAACCGGCCGAAGAAGGACTTGGTGGTGCGAGGGCTATGATGGATGACGGTCTGCTCTCCACAAGACCAGAAAGAGCACTGGCCTTACATCTCTGGAATCAGTCGCCAGTGGGGCAGGTTGCGATAACCAGCGGTCCGGTTCTGGCGTCGTCCGATGCATTCATGATAAAGATCGATGGTAAGGGAGGTCACGGGGCAGTGCCTCATCTGGCCAACGATGTGATCGTTGCGGCTTGCCAAATGGTATCCGCCTTTCAGACTGTCACCAGCCGTTCCGTGGATCCGATGAAGACAGCCGTCCTTAGTGTGGGACGGATCAGCTCAGGCCAGGCCGCCAATGTCTTGCCGGAAAGGGCGGAACTGACCGGCACCATTCGCACGTACGATCTTGAGGTTAGAGATCTGGTGATCCGACGAATGAATGAGATCGGGGCTGGAATTGCACAGGCAATGGGTGCCACCTTCGCAATGGAGATCACTGGAGGTACTCCTCCGGTAGTGAATGACCCTGAAGTTACACGCATTGCCCATACGTCTGCAGAGCGCATGTTTGGATCCCAGAATGTGGATGCCGGACATCGCATTATGGCGTCGGAGGACATGGCCCTGATTCTGGAAAAAATACCCGGCTGCTACATCTTTCTTGGATCCGCAAACAAGGACAAGGGGCTTGATTTTCCTCATCATCATCCCCGTTTCGATTTCGACGAAGAGGCACTCATCCTTGGAGCCGGTCTCCTGGCGCAAGTGGCAGTAGACTGCCTCGAATAGAGCCCTCCGTCAGATGCTGGCGAGGCGGCGCTAAACACATTCACAAAATCATCACAAGATACCGGTGAGGGTTCGCAGCGCCCACCCGGTATGACACATCAATCAAGTGGAGTGACACATGTCAAGGCAACAACTGGTAGAAACGGCAGCGGCAATGGTTGCCAGCGGCAAGGGAATTCTGGCGGCCGATGAAAGCACCGGGACCCTTCAGAGCAGGTTCGACGGCATCGGCATCCAGGCGACGGAGACCTCTCGGCGGGAATACCGGGATCTCCTGTTCACTACGCCAGGGTTAGAAGCGTTTATCAGCGGGGTGATCCTCTATGATGAAACGCTTCGCACGAATTCACTCAGCGGGGTGCCTTTCCCCGACCTGATCGCCGAGAGAGGAATCCTTCCCGGAGCAAAGGTCGACACGGGACTGACTGGTCTGGCGGGTTTTCCGGGTGAGCAGATAACCGAGGGGCTCGACGGGCTGAAGGAAAGGGTGGAAGCCTATCGCGATTTGGGCGCAAGGTTCGCAAAGTGGCGTGCCGTCGTGACTCCCGGCGAAGGTATTCCTACACGGACCTGCATTCAGGCCAATGCCCACGCACTCGCTCGTTATGCGGCCATCTGTCAGGAGGCCGGTGTGGTTCCCATAGTGGAACCCGAAATCCTGATGGAGGGAAGCCATACCATCGAGGCGTGCGAGGCTGCCACGCAGTCAACGATGGACGCCGTATTCTCCGAGCTACTTGCCCACAGAGTACTCCTGGAAGGGATCGTTGTAAAACCCAGCATGGTCCTTTCCGGGGCATCCTGTCCCGTTCAAGCGGGTGTCGAGGAAGTAGCAGAAACCACCATTCGATGCTTTCGTCGGACCATTCCAGCCGCCGTTCCCGGTGTCGCATTCCTTTCCGGAGGCCAGAGCCCGGAACTCTCAACAGCGCACCTGAACGCAATGAACGCGATGGGCGATCACCCCTGGGAAGTCAGTTTTTCTTACGGGAGGGCGTTACAGGATCCTGCGAGGGCCGTCTGGAAGGGTGCGGCGGTCAACAGGGAGAAAGCGCAGGAGGTGTTTCACCACCGGGCGAAGTGCAACGGCGCAGCGCGTTTCGGGAAGTACACGCAAGAAATGGAATCTTTCCAGATCGGCTAAAAGATGCGATCTTCAGATGCGAAAAGTTTACGGAGGTAACCTCAAGCGAACTTTACAGACTGGGCTGACTTGATTCTGCCTGGTCTGTTTCATTCTTTACAATGCCAACCTATGGATGAGCCGAAGCGTCAACGCATCGATGAGTTCCTTTCGAAACTTCGCTTATGGCCGACTGCGGTGTGGCATTGGCTGAGGCTCCACCGGTCGAAAAAAGCGATCCTCCTCCTCGGCGCAATCTGTGCCCTAACGGCCATAATTGGGTTGTGTACGTATGCCGAGTATCGGACGAATCTGGGTGCGAAAGCGCTGGGTGACCTGCTGGCAGCCAGCAACTCACGGAGACATCGGGCAGGGAGTTTGTGGGGACGTGTTGCCGCCAGGGAAATCGTTAAACAGTCTTTGGATACGCTTGAAATATTGGAAGCAAGGAGCGCACTTCCGGCTGCTGTAACTTTGGCAAGGTTCGAGATCGACAGGGTACCAAAAGAAGGAATCCCGGCGTTTCTTGCCGTCTGGCGAACGCCGCTCGGTCCGGATGATCGCCGGACGATGCCTGAGATAACGGAAAGTCTGCGGATTTACAGGCAAACGCTTGCCCTGCTGAAGGTGTGGCAGCTTCCAGATGTCAGGTATCTGACCGCAGCAAGAGATCAGATCAGCGCGCTGTATCGCCAAACCGGTGAATTCGATTGGGCTGACGATGACAGCTTGCGCGCCGGAGAGGCAGACACGGTTCGCTCGGCCGTGCAAGGCGAACTTTCCAGGGTGTTCATAGATCAGCTCAAAGCAGAGGAACGAGAGCGCTTGCTGGACGCATATTTAGCCGGGGAGATCTCTCAGGTGATTTTGCAGCGAGGCGCCGGCGTTTACCACGGCGAAATCAGCTTCGTGGATCCAGCTGTGCCCCCAATCGCATTCGAGATTTCCCCCGGCGAGGTTGGAGATGCACTGGGGCTTGTCAGCCGGGAGGCCGGGGATGAGCGGTAACTGGAAAGCATACCGCAGAATTTTTCTGGTATTCTGCATCGATGTGATGTTCCTCATTCCTTTGATCGCGGTGGTCTGGGTATTCACCGACCTCCCTCGAATCCCAAGAGATCTGGATATCCTCTCCAAGCAAACAGGGGTCAATATCTATGCAGATTCCGGGGAACTGCTCTACACATTGAACAAGAGTGTTGAACAGGTCTCACTGCAGCAGATCAGCCCCTGGTTCGTGCAGGCCGTTATTGCAACGGAAGACCTGGACTTCTTCAGACATCACGGCGTTAGTCTCAAGGGTATCGTGGGCGCAGTGGCAGACAATATTCGTCATCTTCGCAAAGCACGTGGCGGGAGTACGATCACCCAGCAGATCGTGAAAAACACGCTGCTCACAAGGGAAAAAACGTTCACACGAAAAATCAAGGAAGCCTTGCTTGCCCTGCAGCTGGAATCCATGTTCAAGCGGCAATATGCACAGAAGGCAAAAGACAAACTCCTCGAAGTATATGTGAACGGAAGTTTCTTTGGCACCAATGCATATGGCGTGGAGGATGCAGCCCAGGTCTATTTTGGTAAATCCGCTGCAAACCTGACCTTGAGAGAATCCGCAGTTCTGGCGGGACTGCCAAATGCCCCGAGCGCCCTGAATCCACTCCGGCATGAAAGGCAGAAAGTCTCGGCCCGAACCCAACACGTATTGAATAGAATGCGCCAGGCGGGTTTTATCACAGACCAGGAGTTTCGCGGGGCTTTGAGAGATTCCCTCGTATTTCACGGTCAAAGACGCACGCAGAACAGAACGCCCTATTTTGTGGAAACCATCAAGGAGGAAGTTGCACAACGCTGGGGCAGATCTGCCCTCAGCTTCGGGGCACTGAATATCCGTACGACACTCGACTTCGACATGCAGCAGGCAGCAGACAAGGCGATTACCAACGGGTTGTCCAATCTGGACAGGAGGTTGGGGTTCAAACCGTATGAAAAGGCCCCAAGATCTGCAAGGGAAGGATATGTCCAGGGTGCACTGATTTGTCTGGATCCGGAGACTGGGTATGTGAAGGCGATGGTAGGAGGCCGTGACATTTTTGTAAGTTACTATAACAGGGCCACCACAGCGCGGAGACAGCCGGGTTCCGGATTTAAACCCATTGTATATCTGGCAGGGATTGCCTCGAGACAGATTTCACCCGTGTCGCTCTTTTTGGATGAGCCGAAGACCTATCGCGTCAACGGCCGAAACTGGACACCCAGGAATTTCAAGGACCAGTATCTGGGGCAGACCACGGCCGCGTGGGCGCTCACAAAATCGGCAAATTCAACGAGCGTACAAATTGTTAACCGGATTGGCCCAGCCCGTGTTGTGGAAATGGCCCGAAAGCTGGGTATTGAGAGCAAACTGGGTCCGTATCCAAGCATTGCCCTTGGTGCCAGCGAGGTCACCCTGCTGGAGTTGGCGGCGGCTTACGGGACCATTGCGAACTATGGACTCCGGGTGGAACCCACCTTCGTCAAGTCCATCGAGGAACCGGGCGGGCGAGTGCTCTATCTACACACGGTTCAACCCGTTCCCATGGTAAGTCCCGCTGACGCATATACACTGATCCGCATGATGCAAAACGTCGTTGACCGGGGTACGGGACGTGCACTCCGAAGGTTGGGATACCACGCGCCCGTAGCGGGAAAAACAGGGACAACCAATGAGAACACGGATGCCTGGTTCACGGGGTTCACACCAGACCTTGTAACAAGTGTCTGGGTGGGCTTCGACAGCAGAAAGGCCGGCAGAAACCTCGTGGGCAGGAAGACACGGCTTCAGGTCACGGGAGGCAGCGGCGCTGCACCTGTCTGGGCTGCATTTATGAAAGTGGTGAATCCGGCAGCTGCAAACCAGGCATTCTGGGTACCGCCCGATGTGAAGATGTTTGAGATCGATACAACCACGGGTGAAGCCATCGATTCCACATCCGCTCCCGATTCCACCAGAGTCACAATTAACATTGCTCTGAATTCCGACACCTTACCAAATACCCTTTCGGACATAGAGACTTTCCGACAGTCTCTTCCAGATACTTCCGTCGGCCTTCAGCAGATCCGTCAACCCTGATGACGCGAGCTCAAGTGGGATCACAGACTGCATATGATTACTTTGCATATTCCTCAGGCGCCAATTGCATCACTTTGACAGCAACCCTCATTGGAGGATTCAGATGAGAAACGCCGCGATTGCCTTTCTTGCCGAGCTGGACAAAGCACTTGCAGATAAAGCACAGTATCCCATCGATGATGGGGAGCGATTCAACTGGAATTACGTCCCCTGTGAACGGAACGGTGTGCCCATCCGGGAAATGTCGAACACACAGATCGAGGCCGCGCACGACCTGATGAAGAGCGTGCTGAGCGAATCGGGTTACACGAAGTCTGCGGCCATCATGGAACTGGAGTCCGTTCTAAAGGCCGTGGAAGGTCGGGAGGCGTCAGACGGGTTCCGAGACCCTCAGGGGTATTTCTTCACCTTGTTCGGTGATGTGAACTCAGGTCCGTGGGGATGGCGAGTGGATGGCCATCATTTGTCTCTCACATTCACGTCAACTACAGAGACGCTCATTTCTACGACCCCATCATTCTGGGGCTCCAACCCGGCCGAAGTACTTTCCGGGCCGAGCAAGGGGCTCAGGCTGCTGAATATGGAAGAAGATCTGGGACGCAGCATGCTGCTGGAACTGGCCCCCTCTCAGAAGCAGCGCGCCGTCTTCTCAGAAGAAGCCCCTAGTGACATCATCACAAAGACCGACAAAGAGGTGCGCATGGGCAAACCCACGGGCTTGCCCTGCACTGACATGTCTCCTGAACAAAGGACCCAGCTCGTGCAGCTGGTTACACACTACACCTCCAATTTCAGGCCGGATCTGGCGGAACACCACCTGAGTCGCGTCGAGAAGGCCGGCATCGAGAATCTCCACTTTGCCTGGGCTGGGAGCGAAGCCAAGAGAGCGCCGCATTACTACAGAATCCAAGGACCCACGCTCCTGATCGAGTATGACAACACCCAGAATGATGCCAATCATATTCATACCGTCCTGCGGGATCTCGAAGAAGATTTCGGCCAGGACATCCTCAGAAGTCACTACGAGGAGAGCCGGCACCCGGCTTAGGATCAAACATGGCGATCCCGAAGGAAGTCAACAGAATTACAGATTCGATCTGGGAGATTCCAGCCTCCTACAAGGATGGGATGCGAGTTCCCGCTCGTATTTACGCCAGTCAAAAATTGATGTCGGAGATGGATGATGGGGTAATCGACCAGGTCACCAATGTGGCCACACTGCCCGGTATCCTGAAATACGCCTTCTGTATGCCGGACGGGCACTGGGGGTATGGCTTTCCGATCGGCGGGGTCGCGCCCATCGATGCGGATCAGGGAGTGATCTCTCCTGGAGGGGTTGGCTTCGACATCAACTGCGGCATGCGCCTGGTGACCACTAACCTCACTTATGATGAGGTGCGCCCCCACCTGAAGAAACTCGTGGACACTTTGTTTTCGCGAGTGCCCGCGGGTGTCGGCAGCACGGGCTTCCTCAAACTGAGTCACGGTGAATTCAGGACCATTGTGGAGCAGGGCGCGGCCTGGTGCGTGGACAACGGCTACGGAAGGGAAGATGACCTAGAAACGACCGAAGAGGACGGTTGTATCGCCGGAGCAGATTCCAGCAAGATCAGTCAGAAGGCGGTGGAACGCGGGTTCAACCAAATCGGGACGCTCGGTTCCGGCAATCACTATCTGGAAATTCAGGTGGCCAAACCCGAACACGTTTACGATGCCGAAACCGCGAAAACCTTCGGCATTACCATTCCAAATCAAGTCGTCATTATGTTCCACTGCGGCAGCAGGGGATTCGGGCACCAGGTAGCCACTGACTATTTGCAGGTATTTCTCAAAGTGATGCAGAAAAAATATGGCATCCAGGTCAGAGATCGAGAGTTGGCGTGCGCACCCTTCAGATCACCTGAGGGGCAGGATTACTACACGGCTATGAAATGCGGCATCAACATGTCCCTGGCAAATCGACAGGTCATTCTCCACAGAATTCGCGAGGTGTTCTCGGATGTGCTCGGCCGGAGTGCAGAAGAGATGGAAATGAATGTCGTGTATGACGTTTCCCATAACACTGCCAAACTGGAACGCCATATGGTTGACGGTAGAGAGCGGGAAGTGCTTGTCCACCGGAAAGGCGCCACGAGAGCGTTCGGACCGCGGATGGATGGTTTGCCCACGCGGTATCTCGATTCTGGGCAGCCGGTAATCATCGGCGGAAGTATGGAAACAGGATCTTATCTGTTGGCCGGCGTCGCGTCCGGGGATCAGACATTCTACTCTACCGCTCACGGAAGCGGGCGGACGATGAGTCGCACAAAAGCCAGAAAACAGTTTCATGGCAAAAAACTTCAGCGCGACATGGAAGACCGGGGCATTTATGTCAAATCAGTCTCTTTCGCGGGACTGGCCGAGGAGGCGGGCGGCGCCTACAAAGATATTGACGAAGTGATCGGCGCAACAGAAGCGGCGGGAATCAGCAGACGTGTGGTGAAATTTCTCCCCATCGGAAATGTAAAGGGCTGATCCATATAGTGACTACCCCAAAGACATCGATGATCCTGATCGCCGGATCGCTCGGCAGCGGAAAGACCACACTGCTTCAGCATCTGGTGACGTGTGCCGACCGGAAAATCGCTATTTTGATGAATGAGTTTGGTGAGATCGCAATCGACAGCAAAATCATTCAAGGCAAACATATCGAGATGACCGAACTGGCCGGCGGGTGTGTCTGCTGTTCCCTGGCTGGAGAGTTCGAAGCGGCGATCGAGGAGATTATTGAAAAGGTCCGCCCGGATCTGATTGCCGTGGAGACAACAGGTGTAGCCGAACCGGATGCGGTGATCTTCGATGTGGAGGAGAGCCTGCCCCAGATCCGGTTGGACAGCGTGATCGTTCTGGCGGATGCCGACGCGATGATCAATTTTCCAGACCTGGGATATGTCACCCGTGCTCAATTCGAAACGGCCGACGTCATTCTGGTAAACAAAGTGGACCTTGTGGGCGAGGACGAACTGGATGAGGTGGAGGAGCGTCTGGACGAAGTAAATCCAGGTGCGGTCATGTTCAGAACTGTCAGGTGTGAACTCCCCACCGACCTGCTCTTCGGGTTCGACAGACCCGCACGGGATGTCTCTCGTCCGCCGCCGCGCGACCACACGGAGAACATTCAGTCCTTCACTTTTACCAGCGAAGAGGTATTCGATCACGACCGATTGACTGCAGTGCTGCAAGACTTGCCCGAATCGGTCTATCGTGCCAAGGGTTTTGTCAGAACCAGGCGGGGCCAGTTTCTGTTCAATGCCGTGGCCGGAAGAGTCAGCTTCGAAGCTTGTAAAGCGAGCCAAACAGATCTCGTATTCATTGGCTATTGCGTCGAAAGTGAGCGCAATGTCGTGATTCAATCATTGAATGACTGCCGTATTCCCTGAGCGAAAATTGCCCTACATATTTCTCGAAGATGTGGCCATTGCAGACGTAGCATTCGAAGCTTGGGGCCTGGACCTGGAGGCGCTGTTTGCTGCGGCTGCCGACGCCACGCTCAATGTCATGGTCAATGACCTGAATTCTGTATCCGCAATTGTGGAACGCAGTGTTTCACTTGAACCCGAACCCATTGACCTGCTCCTGCTGAATTATCTCCAGGAAATTATCTTTTACAAGGATGCCGAGCGGCTGTTACTCCGAACGCGCGATGTGAAGATTTCGGGTCAGGGCGAGTCGTACACAGCGGTGGGGGTGCTTGCAGGCGAGGAACTGGACATGAATCGTCACGATCTTGTGGTTGATGTGAAAGCCGTCACACTCCATCAATTCCGCGTAGAGAAAACGGATCGCGGGTGGGAAGCCTTTGTCATACTGGATATCTGACTATGCGTATGGGCGGCATCGTTCTCTGTGGTGGGGAATCCAGGCGAATGGGCAGCCCCAAGGCCTTGCTTCCTTTCGGGCCTGAAACTATGCTGGAGCGGATCGTGCGAATCCTGGAAGGTTCACTGTCCCCGATGGTGGTGGTGTCGGCGCCGGAACAAAAGATCCCGGATCTTCCTTCCAGTATACGGAGGGTTCAGGATGACATCCCCGGGAGAGGTCCGGTTCAGGGACTGGTATCCGGCCTGGGTGCACTGGAAGCGGAAGTCGATGCCGCGTTCGTCTGTTCGTGTGATCTGCCCCTTCTGACTTCGGATCTGATCGCACATCTTGTTGAACTGGCATTGCCTGGAATGCTTACCATTCCCGAAATCGAAGGCAGGAGACAGCCACTGTGCGCCGTTTACCCGGTGAATGCACTCGGAACCCTCGAGCAGATGCTGGCAGAATCCTGTTTCAGGCTGAGTGCCATTGCCGACCGGGTTCCCGCCAGGGTTATTCAGGAGGACGAATTCCTGTCTGTAGATCCTCAGCTGCACTGCTTCACGAATGTGAACAGCGAAGACACTTACCGGGAAGCGCTGGCACTTGCCGGACTGGGTTGAACGGTTGAGGAAATCACCGGCCTTGTTATATTTGTTTGTTTGATGAATTGGCGCAGACAGAATCTATCAGGAGGGATATCTCATGCAGGAAAACAAGACTGTTATTACCGAGGCAGGAATTCATGATGCGCTGAAGGATCTGACAGGCTGGAAATACGATGCAGAGCTGAAAGAAATCAGCCGGGTCTGGAAATTTGAAAAATTCGTTCCGACCATGGTATTTGTCAGAAAGCTGACGGAAGTGATGGACAGCAAAAACCATCATTCCGATCTGAACCTCGACAGTCGCAGCAAGACACTGGCGGTAACGGTGACCACGCACACCGAGAATGCAGTCACCCAGGCCGATCTGGATTTTGCCGCTGCGGTAAACACCCTGGAATAAGCTCTAGGCCAATCTGAATCTGGTTGTTTCCAAACCCCTGTGGCGTTCTGTCCCCAGGGGTTTTCTCATGTTAGATCCAGCGCAAGAATGCTTTGTTTGACAATTTCGAGGTATCGCGGATCAGATTTCCAGTATCGGAGGAACGCACGATAGTGGTCCAGAGCTTAAACTTTTTTGCCCTGCTCCCGATACAGGTTACCCAGGTGATAGTGGGCAATGGCCAGATCCGGGCGAAGTGAGAGGGCCTGCAAGTAGGACTGCAATGCCTCCTCGTGCCTGCCTTCATTGGCATAGGCCACACCCAGGTTACAGAAGACACCGGGGCTGCGGTAGTTTCCGTCGATGGCTTTTTGATAGGCCTCGCGTGCCGCAGCGTGTTCACCCTTTCGCTGCTTGATCACACCGATCTGGTTGTGGACGAACGCCAAATCCGGAGACAGGTTGAGTGCGACTTCGAAAGCGGATTCAGCTTCCAGTTCCTTTCCCAGATCCAGATACATTTTCCCTAGCGAAGTCCAGGCTTCCACAAAACCGGGTCTGTGCCGGGCTGCCTGCTCGTAGTAATGGAGCGCGGTCTCCTGATCCTTCAACCCCTTGTAGGTTTCGGCCAGATTGTAGTTTACGATCGGATAATCCGGTTTGATGGCCAGAATTCGGTGATAGTGGTGGATTGCTCCCTGGATATCTCCCTTGTTTCTGAGCAAAAACGCGACATTTAGATGTGCTCGAACGCTATTGGGCGTGGCCATGGTTGCACTTTTGAAAAGCGTTTCGTCGGTTCTCCAATCCCGGTTTCGCAGTACCGTTCGGACACCTGAACCACACAGAAGAATAGCGGAAATACCGATGATCAGAACCAGTTGTCCAGGCTTCCTCGCTCGATCCAGACAGTAGACGAAAGCCAGTGCGACCAGCAAACAGAATCCCACAGACGGAAGATACAGGTATCGTTCAGCCAGGAGCGTTCCCGACGGAAGCAGGGTATTGAGATTGAGGGAAAGCGGAATCACGATCAAGCCGGCTGCGAAGGCGCCAGGAGGAGATTTCCGCCACACCTTTTGTATCGTCCACCCAAACAGCAGCATAACGCATGCGCCAAGCGCGAATTCACCATTCAAAATTGAGGAAACAACAGGTATCTGGTTGAAGCTGTAATCTACTGACAGGGTGGCAGGAAACACCAGCAACCTGGTATAGTGGAGAACGAGCACAGGCAATGTCATTAGTCTATGGGAGACGGGCGCCTCGACGAGCGGGTTGTCCAGAGGGGAAGGAGAAACGGGCAGCAGATTCCCCACCGCGATGACCCGAAGGACCATGTAGACGCCCACACTCGCCCAGAGCCAGATGTGATGTGATCGCACTCTGGCTTTCAGGAAAGAAGTCAGACTCTGGTTCTTTTTGTGCAAGAAAATGACATCGTAGAAAATCACCACCGCGGGAAGTACCAGCGCACTCTCCTTGCAAAGGAGAGCCAAAAAAAGTGAACACGCTGCCCCCAGCACGTATCTCCTGCCGCCGCCAGTATGAAATATGAGGAGGAGAAGGGCGAATACTGCGAGAAGCAGATCCGACCTTCCTGAGATATTCGCCACAGCCTCCGTATGAACCGGGTGAATGGCGAACAGGAGGGCGGCCGCAAAGGCCGCAAGCTTCGGCACAGACAGCCTGAACAGAAACAGGAACAACAAAACGGTGGCTGCAGCGTGAATGAGCAGATTGGTGAGATGGAAACCCAGGGGATTCTCCCCCCAGGTCAAGTAATCGAGTGCGAAGGTCAGAATCGTCAGGGGCCTGTAGTATGTACCCATGCCTTCCTGTTTGAATCCTGACCAGTATTCGGTGGTCAAGAGATCCAGTGGGTCGAGCGTCTTTACCTTGGCATTTTGTACAACTACGAAATGATCGTCGTAAACGAATTCATTTTGAAGACTGTTGTAGAATACCAGAACGACGGCAAGGATCAAGAGCGCTGAACCCAGAACTCGGCCAATTTGTTGATCGCGAACCACTTTGAAAATCTCCATGTCTACTCCTATTTCGAACTGGCAGGGCGATCAGGCAAATAATTCCCCACCAATGGGTACTATCGCATATCAGAGCTTAACCTTTAGTACCAGGACCTGTGTTGTCAGGAATATATCCGGCTGGATGAATTGTTTCGTAAAGTGTTGAAAATATAAAATTTAGTCATATCTCAGATCAAACATGGTCCTAATGGAGATATAAGTAACTGTATTTTCAATTACTTGTTAAGCAATTGGTATACCCATTTGATGAACACTGCTCATCGGATTGCTACTATGGGTATGCAAAAAGCCCGCGGGAGTTCTTCCCCGAGGGCTAAACCTTGTTCTTTCGGGTTGAAAGGCCTACACAAACACGTCGCGGGTCTCTCCACGCACGATGGTGACCTGTCCTGCCTCTTCGAGCTGCCTCACTGTCTGTACGATGCGCAATTGGACGTCTTCCACATCACTCATTCTGACCGGACCTGAAAACTCCATTTCCTCCCTGAGCATTGTTCCTACACGCTCGGACATATTTCCGAGAATCCGTTCCTGCATTTCCTCGCCGCCTCCCTTGAGCGCTATGGCGAGATCCTTTGAATCTACCTCTCGCAGGATCATCTGGATCTCGCGATCCGTGAGCTTCTGGATGTCGTCGAAGACAAACATCTGATTGCGCATCTCCTCGGCCAGTTCCGGATCCTGGGCATCGAGTCGTTCGAGAACTGATTTCTCGGTGGAACGCCCGGTTCTGTTCAAGATCTCGGCCACCGCTTTCGGTCCACCGATTTCTGTGACCTGACCTGCGAGAATCGCCTGGAGTTCCGTGGCCAGCGTTTCCTCCAACTCGCGGAGCACCTGGGGAGATATATTCTCCATCTGCGCGATTCGGAAGGAGACATCGGCCTGAAGGTCCTCAGGGAGACCGTTGACCACGCCGGCCGACTGTGAAGGTTCAAGCTGAGACAGGATCAATGCAATTGTCTGCGGGTGTTCTTTAGAGATAAACGGAATGATCTGATTGGGATCCACATTTCGAAGCATGTAAAAACCGCTGGAGGTGGTGCTAGTCACCCGGCCCAGAAGTCCCTGGGCCTTACGCGGACCCAGTGCCTTCTCGAGTGCGCCACGGGCGAAATCCATACCACCCTGGGAGACGTACTTACCGGCAATGAGAAGCTGCTCGAATTCCTCGAGGACCTCGTCTTCCTGCTCGGTGGTAACCACATCCAGTTCGGCAATGGACTGGGCGATCTGCTCGATCTCGAAGTCCGTGAGGTATTTCGTGACCTCTGCCGTGGTCTCCTGACCCAGGGCAATCATCAGCACGGCTACTTTTTGCCGCGCCGGAATTCCCTCACCTGCATCATCATCGTCCTCTTTGGCCATAGGATAGACCCTCATCAATATGGACTAGAGTATGTTACGATTCTAAACCACTTAAATTTATGATATAGGAAATTTTTCCAGATATCAATCCTCAGCTTCAATTCCTTGATTCCAGTGTCCACGTTGACATATTTGGGACCTTTACCTACATTTCAGGGCGCTTGAGTGGACGGCATCTAAAATCTCAGGAGAGGCAAGATCTGAATGCAGGGTGAAACATTTCTACAGCAACTCGAGGAGCGGGTCATTATCGCGGACGGCGGTATGGGGGCCATGCTGGGGGCGCGGGGCATGCCGTGGAATGCATGCTTCGAGGCCACCAACCTGACCCAGCCGGATCTCGTCAAGGCACTCCATCTGGAATTTGTTGCAGCAGGCAGCGAACTGATCGAGACCAATTCATTTGGCGCAAATCGGAATAAACTGGCTGCTCTCCAGCAGGCGGATCAGGTCAAGACCATCAATGCCGCAGCAGTTCGACTGGCCAGATCTGTGGTTCCCGAGAACGTATTCGTTGGGGGATCGGTAGGTCCATACGGCCGGTTGGCAGATCCTGAATATGACCTGACGGATGAGGAGCGGTTCGACGTTTTTCGGGAACAGCTGGAGGTATTGCTGGACGAAGGTGTGGACTTGATTCTGCTGGAGACGTTTACGCAGATGAATGAATTGAAGACCGCACTGAGAGCTGCCCGGAGTCTGGACCAAAATATTCCAGTTGTCTGCCAGATGGCGTTCTCGGATTCCGTACGGCCGTCCGTGGGCGTGAGCGCTGTCAAGGGCCTGCTGGATCTGGAATCGCAAGGCGCAACCGTAGTTGGCGGCAATTGCGGTTCCGGTCCGATTGGACTGATCCGGGTCATCGAGGAAATATCCACATTAACTGAAGTCAAACTCTCTGCACAACCCAACGCCAGTTTTCCTCAATATGTCAACGGCCGATATATCTACAGCTCCGATCCCAAATACTTTGCGGAGAGCGCGGAAACGCTCGTTGGACTTGGCGCAAACCTGATCGGTGGATGCTGCGGGACGACTCCTGACCATATCCGTTTGGTAGCGCAACAGGTTAAGGGTAGACCGCCGGTTCAGCGGGCTGTGTTACCCAGGGTCGCGCTGCAGAGAACCAGACGAAAGAAGAAGGCGCCACCCCGAAAACAGATCTACAGTCCGATAGACAGGGTCGCGGAGACGAAGGTCACACTCGTTGAAGTCAAACCTCCGAGGGGTATGGCACTCGGCGCTGTCCGGCGCGCAGCAAAGTTGCTCGCATCTTCGGGTGTGGATGCGTTCAGCCTTGTTGAAAACTCACTTGCCCAGGTTCGGATGAGCCCCATTCCTCTTGCGCACCTACTCCAGGAGGAATTCGGGATCGCCGCGGTGGTTCATGTGACCTGCAGAGACCGAAACCTGATGGGCCAGCAGTCCGCCCTTACCGGTGCGGCTGCGCTTGGAATCCGAACCGTTCTGGCGCTCACCGGAGACCCCTCCACCATTGGAGATTCTTCAGAATCCTCCTCCGTATACGACACAAACTCCCTTGGGCTCATCGACCTCATCTCCAATTTGAACAAAGGGGTCAATGTGGCAGGGAACCGGATCAGTGGTTCCGCCAATTTCATGATCGGCTGCGCATTCAACCCGAATGTCCGACGATTAGAGCCCGAGATCAAACGTCTCGAAAGAAAGGTTACGAGAGGCGCCTGTTTTGCGATGACCCAGCCGGTATTCGACGCATCCCTGATCGAAGAGATGTATGAGAAAACAGCCCATATCGACATTCCAATCCTTCTTGGTGTGATGCCTCTGACCACCTATCGCAACGCGTCATTTCTTCATAATGAGGTCCCTGGAATTCGGATATCCCAAGAGATTCTGGATCGGATGCGGGAAGCCAAGGAGGAGGACGCGAGCCATGTGGGAATGGAGATCGCGCGAGAACTGCTGGATGCGGCCGCATCCATTGCTCCGGGTTTCTACATCATGCCGCAGTTGGAAAAATACGAAATCGCAGCTACTCTGGTTCAGCACGTGAAACAGTCGGAGACCTCGCTGTTGGCAAAGACCTGATGATCACCAAGTTTTACGCGAGACTTGCCAAATCAAGAATCTTCGTTATTTTAATGGCGTCCTTAGAAACGAAGCACCATCAAATGTGGCATTTCTGATGCGAGTAGACGCGAACAAACCTTGAGAGTCCTTTTCAGGAGGAGAAGATAAAATGAGTCAGCCCACCGTAACCGCATATTTGAAACCCAGCTGTGGCTGGAGCAATGGCGTAAGAGCAGTACTGGACAAATATGGTCTCCCATTCGAGGACAAAGACATTATCAACGTGTCGGCGAACTACGAGGAAATGGTACGCAAAAGTGGCCAGCCTCTGCAGCCCTGTGTCGAGATTGGCGAAACCATGTTGGCAGACGTCAGTGGAGACGAACTCGAGGCCTATCTGGTAGAAAACGGATTCCAGGTGGCAGGTCCCGAAGCGAATGTGCCGACCGATCGCTCGTGCACGGACGAAGAGCACGAAGAAATGGCACGCGCTCAGGCCCAGCCGGTCTTATTTGTAAACAGCAAGAGCAACCAGTAGAACTATTGCTTAACAGATACTGAAAGAGGCGGTCCCTGAAGGGGCCGCCTCTTTTTCCATCTCCACCAGGGGTTCACAACCTGTGCAGACACCGCCAATAGACAAGCTGCACTCGCTGCTTTCTGACGAAATCGCATCTTGCGTAAAATGCGAGCGCCTGGCTGAATACTGCGCCACATTCAGAGATCCCGTCACTCAGAAACCACCCGGGACCCACTACTGGGCAAAACCGGTACCTGGCTTCGGCGATATCACTGCAGGGCTGCTCATCATCGGTCTGGCGCCCGGTGCGCAAGGGGCCAATCGAACGGGTAGGCCGTTCACAGGGGATGCCGCAGGGGAAGTCCTCTATAGAGCGCTGCACAGACACGGCTTCAGCAATCGGCCCGATGTAGCCGGCAGATCGGACGGACTCGAACTGAGGAATGTCTACATCACCAATGCGGTGAAATGTGTGCCCCCAAAGAATCGCCCGACAGGCCCTGAAAAGCGTCTGTGCCTGGACTGGCTGGAAATGGAACTCCGGCTCCTGAAACACGTTCGCGTGGTGTTGGCAATGGGGAAAGACGCGTTCGATTCCTATACGAATTTACTGAAGCGACAAGGAAAGATCAGGAGGAAGGGCGATCTGAAGTTTGTTCACGGTCAAGTGAGCGAGGTCCCGAAGGACGACAGACTCCTGGTGTCCACATATCATTTCAGCCGCTATAATCTCAACACCAGGGTGCTGACCGAGGAAATGGTCGAGGTGCTGTTTCAGCAAGTTAAACGGATCCTGGCAACACAGCCTGAACGATAGGGTGAACCGCCTGTTGGTTCAGGGCTCTAGCACACCGATATATGGAAGATTGCGGTACATCTGATCATAGTCCAGTCCGTAGCCCACGACAAACGCATCTGGAATCTCGAATCCACGGTAAGCCACAGGGACTGAAACCTGACGTCGTTCCGGTTTATCCAGGAGTGTGCAAACCTTGAGACTCTTTGGATTTCTGGCTTCAAGACTGCGAAGCAAATAGTCCAGTGTCAGTCCGGTATCCAGAATGTCTTCAACAAGCAGCACATCCCTCCCTGAAATATCCCGATCCAGATCTTTCAGAATCTTCACATTGCCGGAACTCACGGTGTCAGACCCATAGCTCGAGATCGACATGAATTCAATCTCGACTGGATGGGTGATCGTCCTCGACAGATCCGCTAGAAAATAGAACGAGCCCTTCAATATCCCGATCAGGATAAGGGGCTCGGCTTGTTGATAGTCGTCAGAAATCTGCTTCCCAAGCACCTGGACCCGCTGTCGGATCTGGTCGGCGCTGAACAGGATCTGCCTGATTTCTTTGGGAGGATTCATCCGTGCCGTTCGCGAATCAGGCGAAAATATCCAGGAGGGACTTCATCAACCGATCCTGCGTCCGAAGCGTGCGTGCATTGGTTGCGAACTGGGCTGATGACTCGATGCGATCGACAGTTTCCGATACCTGATCCACATTGTTCTGGGGGCCATCAACCTGTTCTGCAAGGTCTTTGGCATCATCAGACAGTTCAACCGTATCGCTGCTCGCTCCGACACCGGAGGCGGTTTCCCGAGCTGTTGTCCGCAGGCGCTCGAAACCATCGGTAGAGGCGTTGGCCGTGTTGTGCGCGGACACTTCCAGTTTGCGTTCTGCTGCACGCATCCCACTCAGGGAAATCTGCTCTGAATTCGCCAAAAGTGCCTCCATACTCAATTTCGAATGAATTAAGTTCGGTTTAAAGATAGCAAGGGCACAACATTCTGGCAACCCTTACGCCACTGTTGTCTTTCCCGAGATACTGTGCAAGAATTCCCGACTTTGAAAATCGGGTGGATCCGTGCAGTTCCGTCGCCTACATATCGGGCTAAAGCGACACACGCACGTCATGCCCAATCGCTATCGCCATTTATTTACATGAATTGAGAGTTGCATTCCCGAAAGGCATTGATTATAATACAGATTCGTTGTGACAGACGTCCAGTCAGCTTCAAATGAAGCCGGATTCTGGACCTGATCCAGGTTTATTGAACCAAGGAATTCATTGTGACGGAGGCGGTTGCAGAGGATGAGGTTGCTTACGGGGAGGCCCTGAAAACCTCTTCCAAATTGTATGAAAAAGCGTGTGGTATCTTCCCAAATGGCATCACGCACGACCTCCGAAATTATGCGCCTTTTCCAATTTATGCCAGTCACGCCGCCGCTGGCCGAAAATGGGATGTTGATGGCAATGAATACGTAGACCTGTGGATGGGACACGGTTCACTGCTCCTTGGTCACTGCTATCCTCCTATGGTCGAAGCAGTTGCCGCCCAGGTGGCAAAGGGCACCCATTTTGGTGCCTGCCACGAACTAGAAGTAATCTGGGGGGAACTGGTCCAGCGCCTGATCCCAACCGCGGAGCGCGTCCGGTTTACAGGATCGGGCACGGAAGCCACACTGATGGCCCTGCGATTGGCACGGACGTTCACCGGCAAACGAAAAGTACTGAAATTCATCGGGCATTTTCACGGATGGCACGACAATTTGATGATCGGTGTCATCCCGCCCTTCGACGAGCCCGTACCTGCCGGCATTTTAAAAGAAGTGGCTGACACCGTTGCGCTCTGCCCACCGAATGATATCCAGCGGGTCAACGAAATTCTGGACGCCGACCCCGATATCGCGTGTGTGATCGTTGAACCGACCGGAGCGTCCTTCGGGACCATTCCCGGACGATCCGGGTTTCTCGAGGAACTCAGGGAAACCACGCGAAGGCGCAACGTCCTCCTGATATTCGACGAGGTCATCACCGGGTTCCGTTGTTCGCCGGGAGGCGCGCAGGCCTATTACGGGGTAAATCCGGATCTCACATCGCTCGCAAAGGTTCTGGCGGGCGGATTGCCCGGGGGAGCGCTGGCAGGCAGAAAAGACATTCTGGAACTGCTGGAGTTTCGTGGAGACCGGGAGTGGGACTACTGCAGGAAAATGCCGCACCAGGGAACATTCAACGCCAACCCGCTATCTGCGGCAGCCGGGATCGCAACGCTCGAAGCGGTTGCAACCGGTGAACCCAACCAACAGGCGAATGACAACGCGGATATCCTGAAGAAAGCACTGAACGAAGTCATTGCTGGACACGATGTAGACTGGTTGGTCTACGGCGAATTCTCGGGAATTAAATTTCTCCCGAATTGCGGTGGGAGGGACGACGCGCGGGAATCCATTTTTTCTGGAACCTACGATTACAAGAAATTGAAAGGTCCGGATCCGGCGATCAGCCAGGGATTCAGGACCGCGATGCAGTTGGCGGGTGTTGATATGATGGGGATGACCGGATTGACCTCTTCCGCCCACACGGAAGCAGACCTGGATCACGTGGCGCGGGCGTTCGACGCGACACTGAATCGACTCAAGAAGAACAAACTGATTTAAAGCAGAGTTGTGAACGGGAGTCTTGATATGGCCGATGCGCCCAGCGTGCTGATTGTAGACCGGGAGCGTTTTTCCTCTCTGATCGCCAAAATGCCGTCTACAAAGCACGGTACCGATACGGCAACAGACGGTATTCAGGCAATTAAGAAACTTCGAATGGAAGTGCCCAGTATTATGGTGGTGGATCAGGACATTCCGGGAACCGGCATTCGACTTGCCGAGCTGATCGGTATGAATGCGGCCTACAATGCGATGCCTATTATCCTGACTTCGACAACACCTTCCCCCGATACCATCATCCGTGCACGGAACGCCGGAATCAGTACCTACCTCGCCAAGCCGTTTCGCCCAAGCGAACTGACGATGCGGATCGATGGTGCGCTCGCAGGGCCGCCTCCAGCGCCTCCCGCTGTTGAAGTAGAGCCCCTGGCAGAAGGGGAAGTTCCCGACGACACAGAAGTAGAAGAGGAGGAGACGGAAGCAGGCTCCGGAGCGGATATCTCCAAGCGCGTGAGGACGATCGAAGGGCTGCCGCCATTTCCGGCCACTCACGCAGAAATCATGAAACTGGCCAAGTCGGAAGACGCATCGGGCGAAGACCTTGCGGAGCAGATCCAGATGGACCCGAGTTTTGTGGCCACAGTTCTCAAACTGGCCAACTCATCCTATTATGGTTTCTCCAAGAAGACCGATTCCCTGGTACAGGCGGTGACCCGTTTGGGTATGGAGGAAATCGCAAATCTCGTGATGTCGGCCCAGGTATTCGAAAATCTGGGTGGTATGGACGAAGGAAACGGGCTCGATATTAAAGAATTCTGGAAGCACTCGGTCGGCACTGCCTTTGTGGCTCGCGCAGTCGCCAAGAAGCTGCAGACTGAGGTCGAAGCCGCTTTCCTGGGCGGAATGCTACACGATCTGGGAAAAATTGTCCTGGATCGATACTTTGCTGATTTCTACGTTTCTGTCGTGGAACTCGTTCAAGAGGAAAGTATCTCAATCCACCAGGCCGAGCGCGATGTGATGGGAATTACCCACGCAGAAGTGGGTGGCCAACTTGCCGAAGAGTGGAAATTTCCAAAGAACTATCTGAATTCGATCACCTACCACCACAACCCCAAGAACACCCGGAGGCACCAGCGCCTCGTCTGCGTGATTCACCTGTCCGATGTAATTTGCCGGGAACTTGGCTACGGTTCAGGTGGCGACGACAATGTACCGAACATTGACGAAAGCGTAATGGATCGCTTTACCCTTGGTGACAGGGGAATCAAAATCCTCAAAGAGGCAGCCGAAGAAGATCTTGCGAACGCGGATTCTTTCATTTCCGGGCTCGCCGGCTAAGCCGCACATCCTTCCAATATGCCCAATCGTATTCGCATTCTGCCGGATGAAATCGCCAATCGCATTGCCGCAGGCGAAGCCGTCGAGCGTCCTGCCTCGGTCATCAAGGAACTCGCGGAGAATTCCGTGGATGCGGGCGCAGATCGAATCGTCATAGAAATCGCCTCTGCAGGTAAAGAGACAATTCGGATCAGCGACAACGGCTGCGGAATGTCGCGAGACGATGCGCTGCTTGCTCTGGAACGGCACGCGACAAGCAAGATTACGGAATTCAAGGACCTCAGCCGCCTGCGCACACTCGGGTTCAGGGGAGAAGCACTGCCCAGCATCGCCGCAGTCTCCCGGATGGTCATCGAAACAAGACAGAAGGAAGATCTCGAGGGCGCCCGAGTTGTGGTAGAGGGTGGTCGCGTAAAAGACGTTTCAACCACAGGTCGTGCGCCGGGTACCACCCTTACCGTTCACGGCCTGTTTTTCAATGTACCCGCCCGCAGGAAATTTCTCAAAGCCAACGATACCGAGCTGCGGCACATCACAAATGCCGTGACTGGCCTCGCACTGGCCTATCCAGAAATCGCCTTCGTATTCTCCAACAACACACGAGAAGTCCTCAACCTGGAAAGAGGAGACAGGAAGTCGCGTGTACAGGCGATCTTTGGAAATGACTTCGGCGAAGACGCTATCTTCGTGGAGCAAAATAGTGAAGGGGTCGGCATCTGGGGCTATGTGGGCCGACCCGAACAAGCCAGAAAATCAGGCGCCCACCAGGCGCTGGTCGTCAACGGAAGGTGGGTGCACCACAAAGGGATCACCTTTGCGATCCAGGACGGGTACGGCGGTTTGCTGATGAAAGGCTTCCAGCCTAATTTCTCCTTTTTCCTGGATGTAGATCCTTCCCGGCTGGATGTGAATGTGCACCCGACCAAACGGGAGGTTCGATTCGCTGACCAGCGAACGGTTTACAGGGCCGTTGCAGAGGCTGTTCGTGTGGCCCTTCGGCAGGAGGATATCATTCCCGAAGTCGGCCTGGGGGCGCTGGAGCCGGCTGTCATTCCGCCAGAAATCCCCGCTATTGGCGCTTCCATACCTACTGCTCCCGCTCAACCCTTGCAAGCAGGACTCGTTGCCGACAAGCCCATCGATGTGGCCGAGGATTTCTATCCCTCGCGATCGACTTCTCTTGACCTGGACCGTCAAATGCCGCTGCCGCTCAATGTGAGGCGAGCGGACAAGACGGCCGATGTGGCAGAGCACAGGGCCGCAGGGGATATCGATCAACAATTGGCGCAGGTCTCTGTCTGGCAGGTTCACGAACGATACATCCTGGCCCATATCAAAAACGGGATCATCATCGTGGATCAGCAGGTCGCTCACGAGCGGGTCATTTACGAGCAGGTCCTGAATTCTTTCCAGGGCGCTCCGGGTACGGGACAGCACCTGCTGTTTCCGCTCACCCTCGACTTTGGACTCAAAGAGATCCAGGTTGTCCGGGACGCGATGCCCTTGCTCGACCATATGGGATTCGGCGTACGTGATTTTGGCGGGAACACGGTCGTGGCCGACGCGATTCCTGTGGATCTGACCGTGTGGGACGAGGGGAGACTGCTTCGCGAAATCGTGGGAGATCTCCTGGAAAGAGAAACCGAAGCGGCCATTCCGATAGGTGAAGGGGATCAGATTTCTCCCCTGGAGCACCGCCTTGCTGTCTCCTACGCCAGACACACCGCCATCAAATCCGGTGATTTGCTCTCCACTCCGGAGATGCAAAGCCTGATTGACCAGCTCTTTGCGACGCGGGAGCCATTCGTATGCCCCCGCGGAAAACCTACCGTTGTAAAAATGCCCCTGGATGAAATCGATCAACGCTTTGGACGATAGTCTGCTGGTAATTGCGGGCCCTACCGCATCCGGCAAGACCGACATTGGAATCGAACTTGCCCGGGCATTCGATGGCGAGGTTATCTCCGCCGACTCCAGGCAAATTTACCGGTATATGGATATCGGCACTGCCAAACCCACCCCGCAAGAACGCGATGCTGTCCCTCACCACCTGATCGACATTGTAAACCCAGACGAATCCTATAGTGCAGCGCAATTCGCAGTGGATGCTGCGAGGGTCATTCTCGAAATCCAGAGCCGAAACCGAATCCCTATTCTCGTTGGGGGATCCGGGTTTTATCTGGAAGCGCTGATCGACGGATTCTCTCCCATCCCTGACGTGCCGGAAGGCATCAGGAATCGGCTAATGGAGGAGGCCAGAACGAACCTGCCTGCGTTGTACCTACGGCTGAGCGAAGTCGATCCTGTATTGGCGGACAGACTCCACCCAAACGACCGCCAGCGCATCGTGAGGGGACTGGAAGTACACGAGGCAACTGGTGAGAAACTGACCGATCTCCAGACTCTCCCGAGGGAGCGGGCAGGAGAATGGCCAACCACCTGGTTCGCACTGGATATTGAGCGGGAGGCCCTTTACAAGACCATCAACAACCGGGTGGATCAGATGATCGCCGAAGGGCTTGTGGTCGAGGTCGAACAGATGATAGCGAAGGGATTTGGCATTGAACTGGCCGCCGTGAATACCTTCGGCTATCAGGAAGTGCATCAGTATCTCGCAGGTGAGATCAGCCAGGAGGAAGCCGTAGAGCAGATCAAGATCGGCACAAGACATTACGCCAAACGACAACTGACCTGGTTCAGGCGGAACACCCGGATCACCTGGGTCGATAATTCGGCCGGGCGTGCGGCTCAAACGATTCTTAAATCACTTGACACAAACCAGGGCAGTGGGTAGATTTTTCGTCACTTGAGCGGGAGTAGCTCAGTGGTAGAGCGCAAGCTTCCCAAGCTTGATGTCGCGGGTTCGACCCCCGTCTCCCGCTCCAGTTAAAAGCTTTAATAAATAATATGTTATGGGTACTGGATATTTAACTCCAGTGCCCATATTTCTTTTTATCTAATGCTCGTCTAATGACAGGCGAGATAAAGGGTATTGAATCAACCTCCAATTGTGGCTATATTCGTTCAAGTTCTGTCCGTTTTTGGCTTCTTGTTCTGCGTAGGGAGGTAATTTTGCCCTGGGGAATCGACTACGTCGATCTATGTAATATGAGACGGAGTGATGTAGACACACTGGTGCGAAAGCAAGATTGGTTCTACAGGAATCCATCTTATCTCGAGCGTGGCCGTATCATAAGAGATGAACCGAATGTCCTCAAAATAGTGCCGGAGGAATCCCCTGATCCATCTACGTTGGAGCCATACAAGCGAGGGATAAAGAAATTCTCTCACCAGGAGTTGGATGACGTTTGGGAGTCCATTCAACAATTCCGGACAATTGTGGTGAAATGGGCTAAGGACGTGAAACTGTCCGTTGAGGACAAATACACACTGTTGGTTGAATTGGTGGATGTCCGGAACGGTCGGTTGAAAGACGGGACAGGGACGGTCATGCCAGGCGTACATTTCTGGTATTCTTTCCCACCAGCACACGAGTCGTCCATCCTGGAAAATTTCAGGTTGACCGAAACGGTAGACGAGAACGATCTGCGACTGATATGCTACAGTCTCTATCAGGAACTCTATGAGGATCTGCAAGCGACCACTCAGAACCACAGACCGAAACCTCGGATCTGTGCGCTTGGGGCAGAACCTGGCAGCCATCAGAAGTCGTGTGAACGGCTATTCAGGCCTAAGCCTGTAGGCAGGGGCGCGAAGTTTTGCTCCGACAAATGTAGGTCTACAAATAGCAGCAGAAATCACGGGAAGAAGAAAAGGGTTGAATATTTGAAATATTCTGACTGACTTTATATAGTTGTTCTAAAATAGTTTAACAATAACAATGATCGAAACAGTAGCTTATTTCAGTCTTGTTTCGGTTAGGCGCGAGGCCATATCCTGTGTGTAGAGGGATATGGCCTCTGTCGTTTTGGTTGAGTTTTCACATTACAGCTGGGGGGTGTATGATGCGAAATGAAGTAACTAAATATTTGAGCCTCGAAGAACTTGCCGTCCAGAGGAATCTGAAGCTGTCGTGGCTGTACGAAAGATCCAGAAGAAACGAGCTGCCCGGACAACGTCGTTATGGGCGACTGATCCGGGTCAAACTGGACGAATTTGATGCAGGTGTGCAGAGAG
>Ga0114999_10000553_pt1 | contig 55562 bp, 52 predicted proteins | sample ArcticOcean_MG_C_3_FD_89820 | JGI IMG/M metagenome (GOLD analysis project Ga0114999, IMG submission 89820) | Marine microbial communities from western Arctic Ocean - ArcticOcean_MG_CB8_126 | ecosystem: Environmental > Aquatic > Marine > Oceanic | place: Arctic Ocean: Canada Basin | collected...
CCGAAGACCAAAGCGACCATGGCGACTTCAAGCAGATTTTCTGATAGATGAACACCAGCGACCAACCATGTGGCGAACCAAAGAGCGATGGCGTTGATGAGCCATCTGACGAACATGAGTGTCTTCTTTGTGTGCAAAGCAGCGATCACTCGAGGTGCCGGTCAAGGAGGGCGTGGCAACGGCTGCCTCGTCCGTGGCAAAGGCGACACGCCAACAAGAGGCGACAAAGGATGAATATGCAGTGGCAACCCGAAGACGATTTACTGCGGCCTCTCGACGATTGTGTCACTCAGATTCTGACGACGCAGAAGGACAATGGCCAATTCGGCACCGAACCGTGGATTTCCACCGATCAGAACGTGCTGTGGCCACTGGCGGTGTCCTGGTCTCAAGAGGGCTCCGTTCATTATCAAAGTGACGCGGCCCTCGACGCCATCATCCGTGGCGGACTCGCCCTGTTTGAGGCGCAGGACGAGAAGGGAATGTGGATGTTCCGCAAGAAGGACTATTCCGAGTGGGGTCCGATCCGCATGCCCTGGGCGTATAGCCGCTGGATGCGTGCCTTCGCCATCGTTGGTGATGCCATGCCAGCCGCTGCCCACCACAAGTGGTCGGAGGGTCTGCGTCTCGGATATGGCGGTATTGCCGCTGAAGAGCTTGGACGGATTCACAATATCCCGGCGCATCACGCGATGGGGCTCTACTGTGCTGGGCAGGTCTTCGAACGCGAGGACTGGTGTGATCTGGCGGCGACATTCCTGCGTGAGATTGCCACATCTCAGTCATCCTATGGTTGGTGGGCGGAACACGACGGGCCGGTGGTCCTCTACAATTTCGTCTACGCGGAGGCCCTGGGTGCTTACTACAGCATGTCTGCCGATGCTCAGGTCCTGCCTGCTCTCGAACGGGCAGCCACCTATCATGCAACGTTTACCTATCCCGATGGTAGCGGCGTGGAAACCATCGATGGTCGCAATCCCTATCACGAGGGAGTCCACCTGGGGAATGCCGGGCTGACGAGATCTGCAGCTGGGCGTGGGTGGACGGCGCAGCAGCATCGATTGTTTCTGGCTCAGGATCGGCGCTTCGACGCGGACTACGCGGCGTCCATGCTCGCCGACGCTGAATCTGGAGATGCTGAGACGCCTCCAGGCGCCCGCACCGTGCACACACAGAGAATGGGTGAGCAGGCACACGTCGCCGAGCACCCTGGTTTGCCTGTCTGTCTGCGTACACGGTGGAGATTCCGCAGAATCGTTGGGGACAGGATCGACAGAGCTTCGTCAGTCTTTCCCATGACACTGCGGGGCTTATCGCTGGTGGCGGCAATACGAAATTGCAGCCCTTGTGGAGCACCTTCACCCTCGGCGACACGAGCTTGATGCAACACGTGACAGGAGAGGAGGAACCCGATTTCTCTGCAGTAGAGGGACTCGTCCACTGTCCACAGTCAGCACGTCTGGGGAGCGACGATGAATCCGTCTCCGTCACCCTCCAGTATGGGGATGATTCAGCCCAGGCGCGTGCCCAGAAGACAGGTTCCGTCAACGGTCGTGTGGAACTGGCTCTTGAGGATGAGTCGGCGACAGTGACCTTCAGTGCGGTCGGTGATTTCTACACGCAGGTGGCGGCGCATCTGACGCTGCTGCCGCATCTGGGTGCAGCCATTTCCTGGAACGAGACGGACATCATTCTCGGCGAGGAGTCGATCGATCATACGGTACCATCTGAGACGACCATCTCACATGCGGGCTGGCAAATGATCTGTCCAGCGGGAAGTCGTCTTCGCTGGCCGGCGCGACCCCACAATCCCTATCGCAAGGATGGTCACGCGACGATCGAAGAGGCACGTGTCGTGTTGACGATGCCCCTGGTGAAGGATACGCCCACGTCTGTTGAATTTCGCGTGACTCGCTGACGGGAACGCTACTCAAATCGGTGCGCCTGATCCAGCAGACCTGACCAGGGTCGATCGTAGGGATGAACGAGTGTTGTCGAATTCCCCTCTGAATCGACGAGAGGACGATTCTCATTTGCCCAGGCAAAGATGGAACCCTCGAGATTTGCCACAGCGGTGAAACCCTGGTGACGCAGCAATGCTGCCAGGCCTGTCGAGCGATATCCAATCGAACAATAGAGGACGACGGGCGTATCGACACGAACGTCCTGCAGGCGATCACGCGCGTCCTGTGCATGTCTCGTCAGATCGGCGCCGGGCAGATGGGAAATGGTGTATTCATCGATCGTGCGCACATCCAGCAGGATGGGCTGGATGGTATCTGAACGACTCAGCCAGCTGTCCAGTTCTGCCGGTGAAATTTGCCGGACCTCAGGGTATCGCTGCTGGATTCCCCCCTTTACTGCTGGCCAGTCATCTTTGTCGAGTGTGGTGCAGGCGCAGCAAAGGGCAACGGCGAAGAGGATCCACCGGCGCCGCCACCGAGCATTCGCGCAGCTACGGTCAGTACGCATCGCACGGGCCGCATGGTTGCGCCTCTGATTCACGCCGCGTTACGCGTCGAATCCCTCTTCCTCTACTTCTTCTTCGACACCACGCAATTGTTCGATCAGTGCCGCGTAGTCCAGGGCCAGGGCGCTCTGCTCGGCAAACAGCGACAGCAGTCGCAACTCTTCGTCCGGCATCAACGGTGACCGTCTCACGAAGATGAGCAAGAGTCCCCAGACGCGGCTCGTGGTCACCAAAGGCACACCGATCAGCGCCTCACAATCGAGCCCCGGCGCCAGTCGTCGACATGCTTCGCGAACTTCGCTGGCACGATCTTCAACGAAGGGTCGACGAAAACGCCAGTGTTCGGAAACAAGACTGTCAGAGGCGATCGGGCCACCGACGAGGGCTCGCTCACCGAAGGCGTCGAGCACGAGTCGTTGGCGATCGTCTTCCCACCGACACACGGCGGCTGATAGACCACCCACGGCATGCCGAGACGAACTGCACAGGCGTGCCAGGGCGGTGCGAGACGACTCACCCGGGCTGCCGGCAGAGGAGCGAATGAAATCGGACAGTTCCGCATGCTGCCAGGCGCGGGACAACCACACAGGTGGCGTGAAGCCCAGATAATACAATGCAGCCATGGCCAAGGGACCGACACGTGTGATATCCTGCGCCAGTGGAGCGACGTCGACGATCAGTGCCGCCACAACCTGAGCGGCGAGGATGACGGCAAACACGAAGGCACCGCCAGCGATCAGTTTCATCCTGCGCTGAATGACACTCTGACCGCGCTCGGCGGCAGACGCGACGGCACCCGCCGCATAGAGGGTCAACAGCGTGAAGATGGCTGCCACAGTCCAGCCCCAAGAGAAGACGATGGGCTCAGGTGCGAACAAGTGGAATCCCCACGCAGCCAACACGAGGGCCATGGCCCCCCACGAGACCAGGCCACGAATGGGCCGGAAGTGATCGACCAATCGAAGTAGCAGATACGGATGCACCACACTCGCCAGAGGTTGGTCCAAGGTCAGCAGTCCCGGTTCTATCCCGAGGCGTGGCAAGAGTCGGGGAACCACATCTATGGCGAGGGCGATGAAGACGAGGGCAATGTCGAGGCGAGCTCGATCGCGCACTCGCGCCAGGTCGACGCAGGTAAGGACGGTGATGAAAAGTAGAAGGATCTCGCCGCAAAGCGCGAGAAAATCGCCGACGGACATGGCGCTCATCGATCCTGACAAATGTGAGAGAGGTCTCGCACCAATCTACGTCATTTGACACTTTCGCGTGATCTGGCAAATTGATGTGTCCCTGGAATTTCAAAGACACGGATATCATCTCCAAATGATCGGACTCCGTCTCATTTTTCTTGCCATCGGTCTCGCCGCTGCTGCTGAGGCGACGACGCTGGCGGGCTACATTCGCAATGCGTCCGATGGCGAAGAAGTCGGTCTGAGTGTGGTCGCCCTACCCGGACTTCAGCTTGGCGGTCTGGCCAACGACCGGGGATACTTTGCCATTCGCAATGTGCCCGCAGGACGGCACCTGCTCGTCGTCTCCCACATAGGCTATCAGAGTTATCGCGACAGCATCGATGTCACCGATGACGTACTTCTCGAGATTCGCCTACGTAGTGAAGCGATCATGGGGGAAGAGACGGTGATCACCGCCGATCGTGGCGCGGAGGCCGAACTCGAGCGCCTCATCCAAACCAGCTTCCTCACCATTGCACCACAACGACTGCAACAGTTGCCAGCCACAGGTGAAGCGGATCTGCTGCGTTCGCTGCAGCTGCTTCCGGGAATTCAGGCTGCGTCCGATATCAGCAGTGGTCTCTACGTTCGCGGTGGGGGCCCTGACCAGACGCTGATCCTGCTCGACGACATCCCTCTCTACAACCCCTCTCACGCTTTTGGTTTCTTCTCGACCTTCAATCCCGAGGCCGTGCGCGACGTACAGCTCTACAAGGGAGCCTATCCAGCGAATTATGGAGGCAATCTTGGCGCCGTGCTCGATGTTTCCAATCTTGATGGCAACCGAGAAAAGACGTCCCTGAGTGGTGGTGTCAGTCTTGTGTCGACTCGGCTGCTGGTGGAAGGGCCCCTTGGCGAGGGCTCGTGGATGATGTCAGGGCGACGTACGTATCTGGACCCTCTACTGGCGGCGATTCGCTCCAGTGGAACGGACGTGCCGAATTACTTCTTTTACGATCTGAATACCAAGATCACACAGCCTCTCGGCAATGGCGGCGACAATCTGCTCGTAAGTGCCTACTTCGGGCGTGACGATCTGGATTTTGATCTCAACGAAGCGGAGACCTTTTTCAATATTCGCTGGGGCAATCGCGCCGCCATGGTGCGTTGGACGCATCTTTTTGATCCCGCTCTGTTCGGCGAGTTGACCCTGTCGTCCTCTGAATACGAGAGCACAACCGATCTCAGTTTCTTCGATACACCGGTTCTGTTTCAAAATCAGATCGAAGACCTGACGCTCAATGCCGATCTCGAATATTTCCTGCGCTCTGACAATACGCTGACAGGTGGTCTGCGGGCGACGAAATACAATTTCAAATTCATTTCGAGCTTCAACTCAGAAGACGGTCTCGACCTGAATCAATCGCCGACCCTGTTGGAGTTCTATCTGCAGGATGACGCGCAACTGTCGATGGGGACCCACGTGCGTCTGGGCGTAAGGGCGAGTCGCTTCTCACAAGCGGACGAGATCGCCATCATGCCGCGAGTATCGATCAGTCAGCCTGTGGCCGATGACTGGCGCATAAAGTTCGGTGGCGGACTGTATCGCCAGTATCTGCAATTGGTGACAACGGAGGGTTTCAGCGGCGGCGATTTCTGGGTGCCCCTCGATGAGACCGTGGGCCCCGCGTCGTCATGGCAAACCGTGGCAGGCGTTGAATGGGAGCCGACACGCAAGTACAAGCTGACGGCCGAACTGTACTACACGGATCTGGATGGACTCGTCGTCATCGACAACAACACGACAGCAGATAACAACAGCACACGCTCCGAAGATATCTTCAAGTCCGACGGCACGGGCTATGCGACAGGGGCTGAGTTCTTTTTCGAGAAGCGGACCGGTCGTTTGCGTGGATGGCTGGGATATACGCTGGGACGCACGCGCCGCACCTTCGACGAAGTGGACGGCGGCCGGTCCTTTTCACCGAAGTATGACAGGCGTCACGATGCCTCCCTCGTCATGTCGTATCGGCTTAGTACGTGGCGTCTCGGCAGCAGTCTTGTGTATGCCACGGGTCAAGCCTTCACGCCCGCTGCTGCCCGCTATACACTGCGCAATCCGGCGACGGCAGTGGAGGAAGATCTCGTTCTGGCAGCTCGTCGAAATAGTGCTCGTCTGCTGCCGTATCATCGACTAGATCTGAGTGCTCGCCGGCAGATCGGTTTCTTCGGAGGAGACGCTGAGGTCTATCTGCAGATCTTCAATGTCTACAGTCGCCGAAACGAATGGTTCGTTCAGTACGACACGGACAATCCCGAAACCGAGCCGAAAGTGGTCAAGCAATTACCCGTGATTCCATCTTTTGGTCTGGAGTTTTCCTTTTGAGACGACTGCTTACAACCATCTTCACGGTGATTCTGGGCGTCGGCTGCAGCACCGATCGCGAGCCGGGGGATCTCTTCGGATCGATCGAAGAGGACGTGCTGGTGATCGATGGGACGCTCATCGTCGATCAGCCTCTGCCACACATCTTCGTGCGGCGCACGGCGAATCCAAGAGACCTCTACGATCCGACCTCACTGGGTGTGGCAGATGCAGTTGTGATCGTCACGTATGACGCCCGACAGTGGGAGTATCTGGCGGCGGGTGACTCTGTTGGCCAGTATCTGCCGCCGACGCCGACACCGGTGGTTGAGCCAAACACGACGTATCACCTCGAGGTGCGCGTCGCCGGACAGATTGCGACGGGCTTCACGACGACGCCGGATCGCATGAAACTGGCGCGGACGGTCCTGCTAGATGAAGAGACCCTCGTCGTGGTCGCTGAACTGGTACCATTCTCGATGGGGGCCCAGCGCTCATTCACGGCACCGGAGAATCAGCTGATCTACCGCGATGGTTTGGTCGAGATGCAACTGGCAGAGCCCGTGGGAGGTTCGCTCGCCTATCAGCTGTCGTTATCCGGTCTGGATCGTGACTCTGATTTCGTCATCGACGCAGACTTTCTCGACGAAGAGGACTACGAGGAGTTTGATCGCGAGGGAGCTTCGCCACCCCTGCAATTCGATGAAGGTCGGGCGCGTTTTCCCTGGTTCGCCGTTGCCTTCGAAGGGCGGCACGTCCTGCGTTTGTTCGCCGTCGATGAAAACTGGTATGACTTCATTCGTACCAATCTCACCGATGATGGTGGTGGCTTTGGCGGTCTCGCAGGTGACTCCTTCGAGCGACCCATTTTCCGCCTTGAGGGGGCGATCGGTCTGTTTGGTTCAGCCTCGGCAGATTCCGTCGGTGTGGTCATTCTGCCGCGGCCAGACGGCGACTGAAACTAGCGAAATATCTCTACCAGGCCTTCCAGCAAGGCGAGGTGGTGTTCGTCACCGATGCCTTCCAGCGCGGTGCGCCAGCGGCAGGCGTGCGATGGGTCCGTCAGGACAGGGACGAAGCCGAGTCGCAGATAGGTTTTGATCGCTGCGATGCGTTCATCGTCGGTCAGCAGATACGCTGCGGCGCGGCCTTCACTGAAGGCTTGCTTCAAGGCCGCGAGCGACACCTCGTACCCGAGTCGTTTTCCCTTGTGAGCCGGTGCGGTACCAACCCAATGCAGCGTGGAATTGTCCATGCCAAAGCGCGTACTCACCCAGGCGCAGGCACTGGCCGCGAGCGAGCCGTCAGGAGCGATCACAAACTTCACCCGATGGGGATGAAAGGCCGGGTCCCGAGCGAGCATCTGACGGAAATCAAAACGTGACAACTCGCGCTCAAAAGCAGCGGCGAGCAACTGGGCCCAACCCTGTTCGTCCCCGGCGCGGAAGTCACGGATCGTGTAACCTGTCAGCAGACAGGATTCTGGAAGACGGCGCAGATGAGGGCGCCGCATCACTAGCTGTGGCGAGGGCGTGCTCATGTCTCGGATGTCCTCACTGACGTGAGTCAGTCCCCCACTGACGTGAGTCAGGTACGTCGAGCCAGGCGCCCTGCGCACTCATCGACTCCTGGCTTACGAGCCCAGGCAAACTCATATCCATGGCCCGATCGATGTCGACCGGTGGGGACTGACCCGTAAGCAGGGCATCGATGAAGGCCAGACTCATGAGGGCGTCGCTGCCACTGTGGTCTTGTGTGCCCTGGCCATCCATTGCGGCCAACTGGTCGCGCCATCGAGTCGGCAAATACTGTTCTTCGAGATCGGCCAGGGCGCCCCACGACTGCGGCTCATCATGCAGCGCGGTAAGCCAGATCCGGTCTTGCTCATCAGCACGGCGGGCCGATTCGTAACATCCCGTCGTTCCCTGCAATTGATAGGTCGTGGTCACGGAGGGGCGCGTCGACACCATATCGAGACGGATCTTGATCAGGCCGCCGCCCTCGGTCTGGGCAAGCATGACATGCGTGTCCTGGTGGTAGTGGTCACCGCGAGGATCCCGGTAGTGATGGCCACTGCCAGCACAGCAAACCCGATTGACTCGTTCGCCAGGCATCCAACACAGAACGGGGCCCAGAGCGTGGGTGCCATACGTGATCCCGTCGATACCCGTCTGCCATCGGCGGCGCCACTTCGTTCGTTCGTTGAGATCACGAACCTCGTGCAGGTATTCGGCCTCGGCGTAGTATATCGATCCGAACAACCCCTGCCGCACGAGTTCTTCCACGAGCAGGCACTGTCGCGTATAGTTGCAGTTTTCTGCCAACATGTAATGGGCGGTGGATTGGCGAGCAGCGCTCACGACCTGGCGGCACTCTTCGACGTTGACCGCCGGCGTGACTTCGCACAGAACGTGTAGACCTGCATTCAATGCTTGGATCGACTGCTGCGCGTGCAAATGCATGGGCGTAGCGATGACGACGATATCGAGTTGCCCCTGCGAAAGCATCTCCTCGTAGTCTTCGAAGCATGAGGCCGCATCAAACCGATCTCGTGCCGCAGGCAAGGCGGCGGCGTCCATATCGCAGACGGCCTGCACGCAGACCTGTCCAGGTCGTTGAGCGAGGGCCGTGGCGAAGGTTCGACCACGACCACAGGCACCGACGATGCCAATGTGAAGAGCTTGCAGCCGGCTCATGTGCCGGCGGCCTTATCGCTGGTGGGTGATTCTCTCGGAGAGGGTGTGCATAAGATGATCTGCTCGCAGGAAGGGCACTGCGTGCGAACGCGACCGAACCAGTTCTGACCAATGAGATGTCGCGGAACAGATACATCGAAGATGTGGGCGCAATTTTCGCAAGCGTAATCAGCATTGCTCGCCTGCCACCAGGCGGTGGCGACGCCCGTTAGAAAACTGCACACGATCAAGCCCACCAGATACAACTCGAGGGTGAGGGCGGCCACAAACAGCGGGCGCACACCCCAATACACGAAGCCAATGAGGATCACCGAGAAGGCGGGTCCACGCCAGGACATGAGCGGCCCTTAGGCGTGCGTCACAGGACGCGGCCGCGAGGACGTGCTACGGTCCTCATGTAAGAATTCCTGTTCCCAACGCTCTTCGATTCCTGCACGCCACGATTCAGCTGCTTCCTTCAGATCCTGGGTACGTCGAGGGTCTTCGTGTCTGAGATTGACCGTTTCGCCCATGTCGTTACCGAGGTGGGCGAGATGAATATCGTCCTCAGGCGGGGCTCCTTCTACCAACTGCCCACCGAGCACAAGCTTCCAATCGTCGCGACGGATCGCCGTTTGCTTGCCCATTTCCCACATCAAATCTCGTTGTGGCAAAACATCGCCCTGTGTGAGATAAGGAAGCAGTGACTGTCCGTCCACTTCATAGGACGCCAAATCTGCTCCGGCAGCACGCATGGCAGTGGGAAAGATATCCATCGAGGCGCAGGGCAGATCGAGAACCTGTCCTGCCTCTATGCCGCCGGGCCATTGACACAGGGCCGGCATGCGGATCCCACCTTCATAGAGACTGAATTTGTGCCCTTTGAGAGAGCCTGCACTCCCTCCGTAGTAGGGGTCCTGTGTGCCGTCGAGCCAATTGCGTGTTTCACGAGAAGGCCCGTTGTCAGACGTAAAGAAGCTGAGTGTATCCTCTCGTTGTCCGAGACGCTCCGCCTCGGTAAGAATCGCACCGACACTGTCATCGACGGCACTGATCATGGCTGCCATGATGCGGCGATCCCAGGGAAGCTCAGCAAATCGCTCCACGTACTCGGCGGGTGCATGCATCGGGTAGTGAGGTGCATTATACGGCACGTAGAGGAAGAAGGGTTGCCCCTTGGCCACCGCGTCGCGCATGTAGGCAATCGCACGTTCGGTGATCATCTGTGTGAAATAGCGGCCGTCGTCCCAGATTTCTACGTCATCTTCCCACAGATCGTGGGTTGGATTCAGGCCGGGTCCCTGATGGTTCATTCCCCAGTAGAAGATGTGGGAATAGTAGTCGATGCAACCGGCGAGAAACCCAAACCAATGATCGAAGCCGTGATCCTGCGGTCTTGAACCGGAAGACAGACCCAAGTGCCACTTGCCAGACATGTAGGTCGCATAGCCCTGCTGGCGCAATGCAGTCGCCAGGGTCGGTACCTGCGTGGGCAGGCCCGTTGCCGTGCGGTGGCCTGCGAGAATGGAACGTACACCGGCGTTGCCAGGATAGCGGCCCGTTAGCAAAGCCGCTCGTGAGGGGCTACACACGGGACTGTTGGAATACCAATCTGTGAAGCGTACACCGTCGCGCGCCATTCGATCGAGATGAGGTGTATGGAAATCTGGGCACCCCATGCACGATAGATCGCCATATCCCTGATCGTCGGTGAGAAAGACGATGATGTTCGGCGCTTTGGCCAACGAGTTGCCTTTCGTCAATAGACCAGCTAAGGGTAGACATGGGCCGGGTTACCGACAAACCGGGCAGGACGGTGATCCGGTTGACGGGTGACTGTGATCCGGGTAGGTTCGCTGTCGGACTCCGTTGGGGGTGGCCCGCCATTGGGCCTGAGACCACACCCTTCGAACCTGACCTGGTTGATGCCAGCGTAGGGAACACGGACGCCTCGGTGATTGGCATAAGGTGTCGATCCATGCGGCCGCAACCCTGAAGGGCATGCGGCCTTTTTCGTACCCGATCACCGATGGAACGCCATGCGGCCTTACGCTCTCGTCATCTGTCTCATGTTCTGCCTCATTGGTAACCTCGCCGCCCAGCAACACACCGGACGTGTCGTGGATGGTCACTCAGGTGCCGGTATCGAGGGTGTTCTCGTGCGCTCAGCCCAAGCCTCTACCCTCACCGATGACACCGGTGCCTTTCAGCTGCCTTCCAGCGAGGGAGACAGTTTGTCGATTAGCCACGTTGGCTTCTACGAGGCCCGCGTGCTGTGGCCGAGGTCTGCGGAAATTGTTCTGCGGGCACGGACTCTCCAGGCTCGAGAGGTCATCGTGCAGGCCGGTTTGACCCGCCAGCGACTCAGCGACATCACGTCGAGTGTGCACGTTGTGGAGGCAGACCAGCTGCAGAATCATCAGCATCTGCAGGATCTGACTGATGGCCTAGCGAATGTGCACTGGGCGGCCGGTACATCACGACCTCGCTACTTCCAGATTCGGGGGATTGGCGAACGCAGCCAGTATGCAGGTGCAGGTCCACCGAGTTTCGCTGTGGGCTTCGTTGTCGATGATGTCGAACTTTCAGGTCTGGGTTCAACAGCGATGCTCTTTGATATGGATCAGGTGGAAATCCATCGCGGCCCACAGTCGACGGTGTTCGGACCGGATGCCATGGCGGGGCTCATTTCCATGCGATCTTCCGCGCCTGGACGCGAGCTGAGACCTCAGATACAGGCGAGCGTCGGCGGGGATGGGCTTGTCGAACTGGGTGTGGCCGCCGACCTGCCGCTGACACCCAGGCTGAGTGCACGGTTGTCCTATGGTGGCCAGCAAACCAATGGCTTCCGCGACAATGTTTATCTAGGAACTGATGACAGCAACGGTCGTGAGGAGCAGACGTTGCGTGCCAAGTTCCACTTCGATGCCGGCAAGGGGCGCGAGCTGGCGACGACCGTCTTCCACAGCCGTGCCAACAATGGCTACGACGCGTGGGCCCCTGACAACAATTCCGACTTCCTGACCTACAGCGACAAGCCGGGGCGTGACGAACAGGAGACGAGTGCCATCTCTGCGAGATGGCACGGGCCCTTGTCGTCGACGATGCAGTTCGTGTCGATCACGGCTGCCTCTACGACAGATGTTGAGTACTCCTACGATGGCGACTGGGGCAGCGACGAGTTCTGGGCCGCCGCTCCCTATGGGTTCGATCCGGCGGTCGAGGGCTATGCCTACGATTTTTTCGACCGAACCCTGCGCCAGCGTCAGACCCTGACGCAGGAGATGCGTCTGCTGTCGGACCGGGTGCCGCGTCTGGGTGGCGAAGGTGTCGTCGGTGTCTATGCGAAGCGTCTGCGTGAAGAGGATGCGGCGACAGGATATCTGTTCGGTGGCGATGCAGGTGTTCTCGACAGCGAATTCGACGTGGGCAACTTTGCCGTCTATTCGCAATGGCAGCGGTCTGTGGCGCCGGGTCTTCGTTTGCTGGTCAATCTGCGCGCTGATCGCCACGGCACCGACTATGATGGGGCGACGGATGCAGCGCCCGAACGCGTCCGATTTTCTACCGAGGGTTGGCTCGGCGGTGGGCGCGTAGCACTTAATCAGGCCACGCGGAGGGGGCACTTTTTCGTCGCTCTGTCACGGGGATATCGTCCAGGAGGCGTCAATCAGCATCCGAAGCTGGCGGCGCGCAATCGGCCCTACAGAGCGGAGACGCTGTGGAATGCGGAGACAGGTGTGCATGCTTCTGCCGAACGAGGTGCGGCATCGCTCACGCTTTTTCACGCCCGCCGACACGATCAACAGGTTGAGCTGTCGAGCCAACAAGACCCAGGAGATCCAAATAGTTTCGTTTTGCTCACCGCCAATGCGGGAGCCGGCTGGAATGCTGGGGCCGAGTTGGAGGCGAATTATCGTGTGGCAAGGGGCTTGACTCTGCGCACAACGGCGGGCTGGCTCGTGACGCATACCGATTCGTACAGCTTCGACAACGCTCAGGGGGAGAGGCTCACCCTAGGAGATCGCGAGGCTGCTCATGCGCCCTCCTATACGACGCGCATCGGCCTGGACTATGAGCACCGAACCGGACTGCTTGCGAGGTTGACTCTGAGTGCGACGGATGGTTTCTACTATTCAGACAGCCACAACAATGAAGCGGACGCGCAGCATCTACTGCATGGAAGTGTCGGCTACCAGACGTCCGCGTGGTCGGTGAGTGTCTGGGGACGCAATCTGCTCGACGAACGCTATACAACACGGGGGTTCGCTTTCGTGCTGGAGCCACCGGCCTACGATGAGAAGCTGTATGTGACACATGGTGATCCGCGGCAGATCGGCGTCACCTTGCGAGCCCAGGTCGGTGGATCAGGTGACTGAGCACGCGGTCATCGTCGGCAATGGTCCGGCGCCCTCGTCACAGTTGTTGGCAGGCCTGCTCGTCGACAAACCCCTGTTGCTGTGTGCGGACGGTGGGGCCAATACGCTGCATCGACTCGGACACTGTCCCGCGGTCGTCGTGGGCGATCTCGATTCGGTGGACGAGTCGCTGCGGCAGACATGGCCGACATCGAAGTGGGTGCGCGTCGATGCCGACGATACCGGGACGGATCTGCAGAAGGTGCTGCGTTATGCTGAAGCGGTCGGCATCAAGCGTGCCGTCCTGCTTGGCGTCACGGGTGGCCGCACGGATCACACCTTGTGGAATCTCACCTTGCTGAGTGCCTTCGCCGCGCAGTTGGATCTGTGCATTCTCGACGATGACTGCCTCATTCGACGGATCCCCGAGTCGATCTGTTTTGCAGCTCCTGTGGGACTCACCTTGTCGTTGTGCCCGCTGTCAGGCGACGCGACGGGGATCACCACCAAGGGTCTACGCTGGCCCCTGACGGATGAGGCGCTGACACCGGGTCAGCGGGATGGGATCAGCAATGAAGTCACCGCCTCACCCGTTGAGATCCAGGTAGGGCAGGGGGAGCTGTTGCTTGTGATTCAGCGTCAGGGCGCAGGCCGCGATCTTGCGCTCATCCGCGCGACGGCGAAGCAGAAGGATCAGGGGTAAGCAGCAGCGGGGAGCGGTGTGCCCGTGGCGACCCGTGGCGACCTGTGGCGACCTGTGGCGACCTGTGGCGACCCGTGGCCGGGCCGACTACGTCGAAATCAGTCCGAACCAGGCCAACAGCTCATCCAGGTGTTTCACTTCGAATGTTGCTGTGGCGGTTCCCTGCGCTGCGGCACCGGTGGGATTGAGCCAACAGCATGGCAGACCTGCTGCGGCTGCACCGACCACATCATTGGCGTAGGAATCACCTACATACAGGCAGCGCGTTGGCTCCACCTGCAGGAGGCGGCAACCCTCGATGAAGATCGTTGGGTCGGGCTTGCGTTTGCCGAATTCCTCCGACAGCACGACACAAGAGAACGCCTGTCGCAGGCCGAGTGTCTCCAGTTTCCGATACTGGACATCAGGGTATGCATTTGACGACGCCGATGCGAAAGGCCTGCCTGCATGCTTCCACCGCCCTGTGCGCGCCGTCTATGGGTGCGTCGACGACGGCATAGAGTTCGAGATAGGCGTCGGTGACCAGGGCAGTGGTCTCATCTTGCGGGACCTGCCCAAGTTCCTGCAGGAAGATCTTCGATCGTGCATCACGGGCACGGCGTATGTCACCGTCGTTGAAAATATGATTTTCCGTGGCACGATCCGATGCGGCCCACGCCTCAGCGATCTTGTCGGTGGAGGCATGGCCGAGCAGGTAGGGGAGACGCTGTTGCATCTGCGTCAGAACGATCTTCTGCGCACGGCGTCGATCGAAAAGGGTCTCGTCTACATCGAACAGGATTGCGTCGACGCCGGCGTTCCCACTCACCGCTGGCGCTTCCGACGAGTGTCAGGCGTTGTCATTCGCGCGGGGCTCCACAACAGTCTCTGCGTCGCTCGCCGCGCCATCCTCAGAGTCGTCCGCCGCACGGTTCTGGTCTGGGCCATCACGTCGATGCTCATAGACGGCGACAGTGCGTGACAGGAAGATCAAATGGGTGATGAAGTAGGCCCCTACGTAGAGTGCAGCCGCTGCAGGTCGATTCTCGATTACCGTATGCGCAGCACGCATCAACGACAGTAGGACCAAACACATCATCAGCAGGGGGCGTGGATCGTGCAACGGGCTGGATCGCCAGATGCGCACGCCGAGTTGTGCCCGGGTCATCCAATTTGCGTCGGAGACAGGCTTACGAAACAGGCGCGGCACCATCATCCACGCCATCACGACCATCATCGCCCCCATAGACTGGCCGAACCACAATGGGATCAAAGCCGAGGGCAACAGGAAAAAGCGCAACCAACCGCACCAGGGGCTGGCGCCACGCATCCAGGCGTCAGGTGTCATCAGCATCATAAGGTAGCAAGCTACAGCGCCGGCAAGTCCATCGCCAACGGGCGATGCAGGCACCGACGGATGGCCAACTTCAGGCACTACATGAAGCAGCACCCAATACGCAGAATTTTGCACAGTGCGGATGATTCAACTTGACCGGCGTGGAGGCCGCCGCGAGGGTCGTGCCCATCTCGAAGGCTTCGTCGTATGGCAGTAGCGTGCACGACAAGACGACCGGTGTATCGGCGCCTTTGCGTCGCACGACCATGCGCGAAGACGAACACATCACGTCATCCGGGGACTGATCGAGGATGCCCCAGCACGCCGTCGTAATCTCTGGTACATCGACATGTTCATCCATCTCAGGGAACAAGATCAACTGCGACGGACTGTCCGCATTGATGCTGATGCCTTCTGTCGCAAAGAGCCGTCGATAGCCACTGCGCAATTCAGCCTCGTCATCACTCCAGAGGGTCCGACCCGCGGCGGCGATGTGAAAACCGTGATCGGAGAGCCAGTGTAGCCCTTCCACCATGGGTGCCCAGGATCGGGCTCCACGCTCCTGCTCATGCAAGGCCTGGCCGTAGTGGTCGATGGACACACGCAGTATCAGCTTCTGTCCATACGTCTGCAGAAGTTGTAGCAACTGATCGCTGCACTTCAGCATCGGCTTCATGGCATTCGTCAGCACAAGCACTTCGAACCCGCGGCGCAGAGAATCCTCCAGCATCAGCATGATCTGGGGATTCATGAAGGGCTCGCCGCCCGTAAACCCAATCTCGCGTGTAGCCGCCGCTCCATTCTGGATTTCGTCCAGATAGGTCGCGACTTCATCGGCCGTCAGATAGAGGAGCCGATCATTGCGCGGGCTCGACTCGATATAGCAGTTCACACATTCGAGATTGCACAGGGTACCCGTATTGAACCACAACGTATCCAGTCTCGTCAGGGCCACATGGGCCCGCTCGTCTCCATCTGCCGTCAGATCCGGATGCTGAAACTTGCGTGGGTCGAGAACCGGTGTCGTCGTGGGCGCCGTACTCATTCTAACAGCAACCGTCGGGACCGCAGGCGGCGTCCGTGGTCGCGTCGTATTGTTGACCCTTTGTCTGGCGCGGATGACGCACGGCCGTACCGACGCAGTCGAAAGGGGTCGGCTCGGAGACTGGCTCCATCGGCTCGACAGCCTCAAAGAATGCGGCATAGGGTTCGCGTGTGAGGATCTCGAAGGTCTTGCGGCATACGGCGACGCGTTCACCCCGCCGATACACATGGCCATCGTCATCCCGTGTCTCACGAAAGGGGCCCCGGTAAATGACGGCCTCGTTGTGATCCCAGCACTCGCCTTGCTTGCCCTTCCAGGCGGTGACGGTGACGGCACGGAACTCGATTCCTTCGACTGTTCGCCATGGCGTCTCATCGCGCTTGACCATTTCCACACCATAGAAGCCGGCATCGACGAAGGCCTGCAGGAATTCACTCTCCTCCATGGCGCCCGAGATACACCCACTCCACAGTTCTGGATCGGCCTTCAGGTGCTCTGGCACCGGTTCGTCGGCGACGATATCCGAGATGGCTGCTCGGCCGCCACGCTGCAGAACGCGGAAGATCTCACCGAAGAGCTCCTTTTTCTCGGTGTCTGACACGAGATTGAGCACACAATTGCTCAAGACCAGATTGACCGAATCGTCGGCGATCAGTGGTGTCTCGCGACGCATGGCAGCGATCTGTGCCTCATAGCGCTCCAGAGACGACGTATCACTCACAGGATTGCTCTGCAGCCAGGTTTCCAGATCGCCACGATTCAGGGTCAGATCCTGGATTCGACCTTTGCGGAATTCGACGTTGTCGTAGCCGATAGTTGCTGTCAGGGCGGGCTGATGGCGCCTCGCCAAATCGAGCATATCGTCATTCATGTCGACACCGATGACATGACCCTCAGCACCCACAATCTGTGCGGCGATGTAGCAGATCTTGCCACCACCGGACCCCAGATCGAGGACGATGTCCCCCGCTTTGGCGAAGGCAGAAGGGTCACCGCAGCCGTAGTCTTTTTCGAGAATCTCGTCGGGTAGAATTTTCAGATACTGCGGATCGTAGTCGACGGGACAGCACAACAGCGCCTCCGGCGCTTCGGCGGCAGAGGAGTAGCGCTCGCGCACACTTTCGGTGACAGCGGAGACGTCATTGGCAGGCAGTGTCGTCGTCATCGGGCCTTTCCTGTGATCAAAGTTGAAGAAATGTCTGTGTCAGATGATAAATGATGGCAGCCGATGCCGCACCAATTGGCAGCGTAATCAACCAGGCGCCGAGAATGGTCATGATGGTACGGACATGTCCACCCCTGGTGCTGGCACCGATGCCAAACAGGGCACCACAGGAAACATGGGTCGTCGACACAGGCACGCCAAATTTAGATGCACCCAGCACGAGGACGCTGGTCACGAGATTGGCCGCCAGACCTTGCCCTTCATTCAGTGTGGTGATGTCCTTTGACATGACCTCGGCGACGCGGCGTGCCGACAGCAGACCGCCCAGGGCCATGATACTGGCGATGGCGACGATCAACCACTGTTGACTCACAAGAGCGATGCTGGAGCCGATCAGGAGCACGCCGGCGATCTTTGGTGTGTCATTGAGTCCGCGGGCGAAGCTGACGAGCAATCCACTCAGACAATGCAGAACTCCGACGCCATCTACGGCGGATACACCGATCCATCCAAGTGGGCCCGTGCTGCAGGACTCATCGTTGCCGACGCGAAGTCCTGGCATAGCCGATGAATTGATGCTCGGGGTGACCCGTGCGGATGCCTGTAAGACCGATTGGCTGGCCGGCTGGACAGCAGGCTGAATCGCAGGTTCCAGGCAGAGGCAGTCGTCAGCCTCCAACTGCCCCTGTCGCCGTAGGGCCCGACCGGCCATATAGACGGCGGCGGCAAGGGGGGCGGCCAAAAGCGGACCGAGCGCCAGGGGAAGTGCAAAGGCGGTGCCCAAACGGGCGGTATCCAGTGAACCTGCGGACAGACCTGCGCCAACGAGCGCACCAATCAGTGCATGCGTTGTCGAGATCGGCAAGCCTGCTCGGGTTGCCAGCAAGACCGTGACCGCGGCGCCACCGGCGACGGCAACGGGAAAGGTGCCTTGGGCCAGAATCGCCGGGTCCACGAGACCCTTGCCCGAAAAGGAGCGGACCAGCTCGTCAGCGATGAACAGGGCCGCAATGGAACCAAACCAGGTGGCCGTTGTGCCACTGACAAGGGCTGCACGATAGGAGAGGACGCCACTGCCGTACAGGGTAGCGACGCCCTTGAAATTGTCGTTTGCGCCGTTGGCATAGGTGAGAAAGGCGGCACCTATTACCGTAGGGACGAAGAGTTCAGAAAACACCGTTCGATCCTTGTTTGCAGGGCGAGCGACTGCTTCGTCGCTCCCACCATCTCAGCATAGGACGGCCCCGTGAGGATGTCTGTGACGAACATTCGGGTTCGCACGACATGGGAGGCATCGGCGTCGACACGCCTGCGAGGCGGTACTTCGCTCAACCCTCTACCTCACGTCGCAGGGCCTCGCCATTCTCCTTCCACCAATCGTGGAGGATGTTGATGTCTGTGCCGAGACAGAAATGTCTCACACCCAGGTCCTGATAGTATTTGGCCGCATCAGGGGTACTGATTTCTGCCCGTGGCTGCACGCCGGCGGCGAGGGCGGTCTCGATCACCCTCTTTTCCACGGCTTTGATCTCAGGGGAGCCCCACTGCCCCGCCTTGCCAATACTCATGGAATAGTCAGCCGGCCCCCACTGCACCATGTCGACGCCGGGGACAGCCAGAATTTCTTCAAGCTGCTCGACAGCACCATTCTTCTCGATCATCAGCACGACGACGATATCGCGCAGAGCCTGCACATAGGCAGGTGAGCCGCCATAGGCCATATAGGTGAAGCGACGGGTGGCGACGCCATAGGTGCCACCATCTTCCGGTGTTTCGGGTCGGGCAATGCGGACACACTCTTTGGCGTCCTCGACATGGCGCGGATCTGAAAACAAGACCGACTGGAAACCCGACCCGATGGCGCGTGATGCAATCCAGGATCGGGGCTCCTGCTCGACTTTGATCATCGTGCCCAGGTCGTGGAGTTCCGCAGCGCGACAAAAATCATCGAAGGCGTGCAGATCGTAGGCGCCATATTCTGCGACGAATTCGACATAATCGTAGCAGCCGGTCAGAGCGAGGACTTCAACAACATTCGGCCAGATTGTATGAACGTGTGTGCCAAGGGTTGGTTTCTCGGCATCGAGCAGTTGGCGCAGCTTGTTGGGTCGGATGGAGAGCCTCTCTTGATTAGCAGACAATGGCTTGTCTGTGGTGTGTTCTTACTGGGCCAGGAATTTGAGGCACACGGGAGATGGGGTTTCGAACACATCTCCTGTTGCCGACAGATCCCCGTCAGCGTCGACGCGGAAGATGGGGATCGTGTTGGTATTTTGGCCACCTGAATAGAGCCACGAACCACTCGCATCGAGGGCGAAATTTCGCGGCGTTGCTGGCACATCCTGGTGTCCGAGGACGGTGAGTTTCCCATCGTCATCGATGCGATAGCTGGCGATCGAATCGTGTCCTCGATTCGATCCATACAGGGTCTGGCCATCGGCAGAAATGTGGATGTCTGCAGTATGCGTCGTCTCCGTGTAGCCATCGGGGATGGTGGTGATTTCCTGCTTCTGCGTCAGCGTTCCCGCGGACTCATCCCAATCGTATACGGTTACTGTGTTGCCCATTTCATTGATGACATAGGCAGATTTGCGCGATGGATGGACGGCAAAGTGCCGTGGTCCGGCGCCTGCGGTGACGGTGCCGGCGCCATGATCCACGAGTTTACCCGCCTCAAGGTCGAGCCGATAGATGACGACCTGATCGAGACCCAGATCGGCACAGAAGGCGAAGCGATTGGATGGATCGATGTTGATGGAGTGTGCGTGGGGCTCCTGCTGCCGCGGCTGGTTCACACTGGAACCTTCATGCTGCTTGAAGTCAGCCATTTCACCCAGGGAACCATCACTGGCGATGGGATGCATGGCGACAGAACCGCCGCCGTAGTTGGCACACAGGACGAATTTTCCCGACGCGTCGACGGTGTTGTGACATGGCGACCCACCGGTTGGCTGCAGATTCATACGGGTCAGATCGCCGGAGTCCGCATTCACAGCGAAGGCGCTGACCGCTCCTCCCCCATCATGGGTATTGGTTTCGGATACGGCGTAGAGATACTTGCCGGAGGGATGCAGACTCAGATACGAGGGTGCGTCTTCGCAAGGCGTCTTGCCCAGCAGCTTGATGGCGCCCGTAGAGTTGTCGATTTCGCCGTGATAGATGGCGGCGTCTTCGGCACGGGTGTAGTTGCCGATATAGACGAGTTGGCGCTCAGCCATGATGGATTGTTGCTCCTGGATTGACGGGTTGGCAGCAGTGGGCCGGGCAAAATACGAAGGCCACTGAAGGGCTACAAGTTTAAGGTCCCCGAGCGGCCCAGGCAGCCCGTCGCCGCAGGCACACTTACTACTCAGATGACCTCGCGCAGATTCGCTTCCGGGAAAACCGGAAAAGGTGCTGTGGGCAGGGTCTGATACCAGTACACGACGGCGGAGATGTCATCCTGTAGCGCCAGATAACGATGCTCTGAGCGCCAACCGAGTGCCTGCATGTGTACGCGCAGGTCATGCTTGAAGAACACCGGATCGTGCACGTGGAAGCGATACATCGCCATGCGTGCACCCACCTTGCCCGATTCACCCGTCACAGATTGAAAGCCGAGAAAGGGCGCGGAAAAGTCCCGACCGAAACACCAGGCACCGCCGAAGTAATCTTCGGTGCCTGTGCCACAGATGGTTGGATGATCGGTGTCACCATCGAGGAACATCTTGATCTCGCCTTCTCCCCACCAACCAGCGCTGTTCTGCTGCCACGCCATGAAGGTGCCCACATACTGTCCACGCCCCTTGATGCCATCGATCATGACGTATTCTTCCGCGTCGGCTACGGGATTGGTCCGTCGCCACTGCGCATGGAAATAGAGGGCCTCCCGCGGCACTTCTTCCAGGGTGTAGTTGATCGTGTAGAAAAAGCCGCGCAACTCATTGACCGAGTCATTTTCGATGGTGATGCGGGCATGTTTTCTGAAGGGCATAGCAAAATAGATGTTCATGCCACCTCTGGGATTGACGTTGATCGGCACGGCGACCACATCCTGTCGGCAATTCCAGGTATTGGCGAGCAGGTCACCGAGTGGGGCCTCGATCGAGGGCTGATCCTGACCCTCCCAGTAGACGCGGATGATGACGGATCGATAGAAGCTCTCGGCGAAGGTGAACCACATGTGACGGATCACGCCGGGTCCCTCGTGGTCCATCAAGGTCTGCGTTTCTCCCGCGGCCAGAGTCAGACAGGGTTTCACCTTCCAACCGACGCCCAATTCACGCGCGGCCCCTTCGCTACCTGGGTCTGCCTTGGCCCCCCCCACCGACGGCGCCATCGGGATTTTCTGGACTCAGCGAACGTGATTCGGCTTTTCGGTCGAGGAACAGATTCCCCAGGTCGATGGGCAGCATCGTTGTCTTCCTTCTTCAGGCGAAGCGGTCGGGATCAAGTAAGCGAAGATCATGAGGCTCGGTCGTGGCACCTGTGACGATCTGTGCCGCCTTCTGGCCGGTGACGGCGCCCAGTGAGACGCCGATCATGGCGTGTCCCGCGGCGAGGACCAGGTTTTTCCAGCGACGGGAGCGTCCCAGCAGAGGCAGTCCGTCCGGGGTGCACGGTCGCAAGCCACGCCATACCTCCTCGACGACGAAGTCACTGGGATTCCACGTTGGCAGATACCGTGGTACGGCCGCTGTTAGTGAATCGACACGACGTTGATTGATGGAGAAGTCCATTCCTGCCAGCTCGAGAGTTCCGGCGAAACGGATTCGCTGCGAGCCGTCAGGGCCAGGCAATGGCGTGACACCGACACGGGCCTCCGTCAACATGAAGGGAATGGATGGCGCATCGTCGGGTGCAGCGACAGTCACAGAGTAGCCCTTGGCAGGTTGAATGGGTACAGCAAGACCCAGTGCTGAGGTGAGGGCGGGGGTCCAGGAGCCCGAGGCAATCACGATCTCACGTGGCTGAAATTGACCACGTGTGGTCCACACGTTGGCGATGCGATCACCTTCGAAGCGCCAATCGAGGACTTCAGCATTCTCGATGATCTGTACACCTTCCTCGCGTGCCGCGGCGCCGATGGCAGCCACTGTTCGTGCCGGATCGAGGTGGCCATCATCCGGATAGAACACACCGCCCACAACCTGACAGGGGAGTCCGTCGAGGAGGCGCACACATTCGTCCGGATCGAGCTGCTGTGTGGCAATCCCCGCTTCGTCCATTTCCTCCGCCTCTGAAATGGCATCGGTGAAGCCCTGTTCGCTCGCACATAACAGAATACGACCCCGGTGAGCGAAGCTGAAGTCGAGGCCTTCCGCAGCAAGTTCGGCATACAAAGCGCGGCTGGTCATGTGTAGATCGCGCAGGACGGGAATGGCCTCATGCACCCGCTGCGGCGTCGCCGCGCGCCAGAAGCGCCATAACCAGCGCGCCAGGTCGAGATCGAAACGGGGTTTGATGTAGAAAGGGCTCGCCGGGTTGAACATCCAGCGAAGTCCCTGGCGAATTGCAGCAGGTTCGGCAAGGGGGATCGAGTGTGACGGAACCAGGAGCCCCGCGTTGCCATGGGAACTGCCTGAGGCGAGACGGCCCTTCTCTACGAGGGTGACCTCCACACCCATGCGCCGCAGGAACAGGGCCGTGCAAACGCCGACAATGCCACCGCCGACAACGAGTACTTCTGTCGCCTGGGGGTGCCCGAGAAATTCCTGTGAGTTCATTTTCGCCGCATTCCCCGCGTGTAAAGTTTGCCGCCGATGACTTTGAAGGCCGGCCCGCCACCGATCGATCGTTCGCGCGCGAAGGTCTGTCCGCATTTTGGGCAATCGAGGGTGCCACAAGTGTGATCTTCCGCGATGCGCTGTGGTCGGATCTTCACCAGCGAACCGGAGCCGCCCTTGTGGTATTTGTACAGCAGCTGATTGCAGCCAGCACAGAAGATGGAGATCGTGCGTGCATCGGCGGGCAGACGCTCACTCATGATCCGATCGGTGCACCCGAACCAGGCGTTGCCAGGCGTGCGCCGGCATAGGCGGCAGGTAGAAATAGCAGAATGCCGGCCACGGTGAACCACCAAGGGTACGGAATCGAGATAACATTGGTGATACCGCTCAGCATCATCACGCCCCCTACGAGCAAACCATAGAAGGCGCGTCCGACAATCCGAGCCGCGAGCCAGGAGCCCGTGAAGGTGCCCAGCGCCCAGGCGAGCAAGACCATGGCGAGGGCCCCTGTGGGCATTTGCTCGACGGCAATGGCGAATCCCGCTGGATCGCTGTACGGATCGAGTCCCTCAGGCGGCGGATACATGCTGTGACTGAGGGACTCGAGCAGACCGGTCATAAGCACCGCTACGGCGAGGCCGAGGACGACGGCGAGCAAGGCGCGAATCATGAGCAGACTCTGTCCGGCATGGCTCAGGGAGGGCCTTTAGCGTGGAGCCTGGCCTACGGACACATCAGAGAACGTGATATGGGGGAAGACCTCGGGCACGTGCGAATCCCACACGCCGTGTGGACTCCAGGCCCAGCCACCAGGATCATCTGACGGTGGCGCTTGCTTGTAGGTATTGAAGCGGGAGAAGTCCATGCGCCACGTGTCGCCACTGTTCGGAGGACAGGCACGACCGTCGCCGTGGGCGACCCACTTGAGGCCGGACCAGGGCACGGCCAATTCCACCGTCCAGCCGCGATCGCGATCGGAATTGTCATTGATCGTGCCGTCGGCGTGCACGGCGGTTTTCAATCCAGGTAGATCCCAGTTCCAATAGCCGATGCGCATGCCACGGGGATGATTCTTGTAACCAACCCCGGGGAAGGGACGCACTTGCTCGTGATCACGGGAGAACTCGGGGATCTGATCGTAGCCCTTTTCTTCGTAGATCTTCTCCCAGAGAAAGAACACCTCGTAGATCGTACCAAAGGTGTTGATCTCGAATTCGTAGTAGCCGTCTTCGCCAGCGATGAAGAGTTCCACGTCATTGTCCATGTAGATGAAATCATCGCGATTCTTCAAGGTCGCTTCGAGAAATGGCTCTTCGAGCCAGTAGCCGACATAGAGATAGTCGTCATCCCACAGCACGGCGGCGCGTGTGTCGTGGATGCCTTCCTTGCCGTGGGTCAGGTCACGAAAACGTGGCGAGCGTGGCGCCGCCTGCCAGGATGCCTCGTCGAGATGACCGTCGACGATGATGGGGCCATCTGCACGGTAGGCGGTGTAGCGAGCGATCTGATCGGCGGGCCAGGGCAATTCAGACATAGGAATGAATCCTTGGGAGTCAGATGATTCGGCGCCAGACGCCGCGTGTGGCTGACATAGGAGGGCGACGATGAAGATGCCGCCGGCGATAAGTCGACGATGAAGCATAGATCTGCCTCCAACCAGGGTGCCGGGTCTGTGAGCAGCGCCTTACTACATGCTATCTGACTACACGTTGAACTAGGCTACACGTTGAACAGGAAATGCATGATGTCGCCGTCTTCGACGACATAGTCGCGACCGCGAGTCTGCATCAATCCTTGGTTCTTGGCTTCGACTTCAGATCCGGCACTGACAAAATCCTCATAGGCCATCACTTCGGCGCGGATAAAGCCACGCTCGATATCAGAATGAATGCTGCCACCCGCCTCGGGCGCCAGGGCACCTTGGCGAATGGTCCAGGCACGGCATTCATCCTCGCCGACAGTATAGTAGGACATCAGACCGAGAGCGTCGTAGGCGGCGGCACTGACACGATCCACACCCGGTGCCGTCAGCCCAAGGGCTTCAAGATATTCGCGACGCTCGTCGGCGTCCTCCATCTCGGCGACTTCTGCTTCAATCTGACAAGAGACACCAACGGACGCAGCGCCGAACTCGTCACCGAGATTGGCCTCCGAGACATTGTAGACGCGCAGCACAGGAAGAAAGGTGACCAGATCGAGGGAGCGCACGGCGGCTCGGTCGCTGTCGTCGAGTTCCAAGCCTTCGAGTCGTTCCCCTTCCTCGAGCCGAGCCATGGCCCGGTCCAAGACAGATTTTTCGCGTTCCTGCTCAGGCTTCAGGCCCGACTTGCTCTCGCGGGCGAGTCGTTCAAGGCGCGTTTCCACCAACGCCATATCCGCGAGGAGTAACTCAGCTTCCAGATTCTCGGCATCGCGATTCGCGTCGACGGTACCGGCGGGGTGGTAGACACTCTCGTCGTCGAAGGCGCGTACGACGAGACAGACCAAGTGACAGCGTCGTGCCGCGTCGAGCCACTCGTGGCTGCCACCGGTGTCCGCATCGGGACACAGGACGAAGTTGTTTTCTGCGTACGTGGTCTTTTCAGGCTTGAACATCTCAGCCAGGACATTGACACGAGGATCACGAATGGCTGAGATCCCTTCGATGGATTCGCCGGGTTTGCGACCATCGGGTACCTGTCGGCGTGTGAGTAGCGTGAACAGTGTGCGCTTGCCAGCCTGTGGCAGGCCGATGAGAGCGATCTTCATTGGATTCCTGTGCGGATGAGCGGCGGCGGATCGACGACCCGCGTCGTAGACGACCCGGGGTCGTGTTGGAGCCTGTTGAAGATCGGCCCTGCGCAGAGGATGTGCCAGAGTGGTGGCTCCTGACCGCTCTGGTGTGTAAGGTAGAGACTGAGCGCATCCCATCCTTAGGACCTATGAATGTCCCAAGCCACATTCAGAACGCGCGGTTGCTCGCTGCGAGCAATCGTTGTCGGTTTGGCTCTGTGTGCATTCATGGCGGTAGCGATCCCCTATGGCGACATGGTCATCAAGGGATCGCAGATGGGGGTTTGGAATACGACACCCGGGGCGATTTTTCTCTTTGTCGTGCTTGCAGGTGTCGTCAATGCGCTGGTGGCAGCCATCAAGCCCGAACTGGCCCTCGATCGTGGCGAACTCGCCGTTGTCTACATCATGCTCCTCGTGTCCAACACCTTGCCCGCCCGGGGATTTGCCGCCTATGTGCCGGCCGTCGCAACAGGGGCTCTGTACTACGCGAGTCCTGAGAACGACTGGCAGACGCATGTGCTCCCCTACCTGCCAACCTGGGCAACGGTGCAGGATGAACGGGCTGTTCGTCAGTACTACGAGGGCGCCGGTGTCGACGCGGGGATCCCCTGGGATGTCTGGATTGGGCCGCTGCTGTATTGGCTGCTCTTCGGTCTCGCCCTGTATCTGGTGATGATCTGCTGCTCGGTGATTCTGCGGCGGCAATGGGCCGAGCGTGAGCGCCTCGTCTATCCGATGATGCAACTACCTCTGCACATCCTGGGTGAGGAGACCGACGGACGGACCTCAGCGATTCTGCCCTTCTTTCGGCAATGGACGGTGTGGGCTGGATTTTTGGTGCCGGCACTGATCGCCACGACGAATGCCTTCCACGACTACCTGCACTATGTGCCGGAGATCTCGACGAATTTTGGCACGGTGCCGCTGTTCAGAGAGTCCATTACCATCGGCTTCACCCTCAGTTTTACGATGCTTGGCTTCTCTTTTCTCATCAGTCGCAACATCGCCGCCGGTCTCGTTTTCTTTTACCTCATTAATGTCACCGAGCAGGGCTTGTTCAAGATGCTCGGGATCCACATCGATCCGGGGCCTGTCGGTGCCTTCGGGCACTATGCTCAGCCCGTCATCATCTACCAGGCGATGGGTGGTATGATCGTACTGGTGCTGCTGGGGCTGTACAATGCGCGCCACCACCTTCGCGATGTCTGGCGCAAGGCGGTGCTGAGTGATGCGACGGTCTCTGATGATGATGAAATGCTCTCGTATCGACAGGCCGTGCTGGGTCTGTTCGGGGGCAGCGCCGTTTTGATGCTGTGGCTCTGGCGAGCGGGTCTGCCCGCCTGGATTGCGCCACTGTTTCTGTTTGCCTGCTTCGTCATCTTTCTGACGATTTCCCGCGTCGTTGTGGAGGGCGGTGTCGCTGTCATGTTTCCGCCCATTACAGGGCCCGACGCGACGGCGGCCGTGCTGGGAACATCCACTCTCGGGCCAGGTGGGGCGGCGGCCCTGTCGACGGCTTACGTCTGGGGGACGGATGTGCTGATTCTATTGATGACGTCCTGCGCAAATGGACTGAAGTTGGCGGATCGATTCGTCGAGGGGAAACGTCGACTCTTCTGGGCGATCGGGGCGGCGATCGTCATCACCATTGTCGTGTCCCTGTATATGCGTCTGGACGCGGGTTATCACTATGGTGCGATCAATCTGAATTCCTTCTACGCCGACAACGCCGCGCAGTATCCCTATCGCTTCATGGCTGCAGCAGTGGCGACGCCGGAGGGGCCCCACTGGGATGGGATCACGCAGATCGGCGTGGGGGCATTGATCATGATCGGCCTGGAATTTCTCCACTACAAACTTCTGTGGTGGCCATTCCATCCGCTCGGTTTCCCGATCAGTTCGGCCTTTGGTAGCATGTGGTTCAGTGTGTTTGTCGCTTTCCTGCTCAAGAGCATTGTGCTCAAGTATGGGGGGCCGCAGTTGTATCGCCGCGCAATACCATTCTTTTTGGGCATGATTCTCGGTGAGATCGTACCTGCTGGAATCTGGCTGGTGATCGATGCCTTTACCGGCATGAATGGCAATATCCTGGGCACGTTCCTGGCCTGATAAAACTTCACACGCAGCTGATCAGGAGTGATTCATATGAAGGTTCTCTTTGTCGGTGGTACTGGAACGATCAGTACTGCCTGTACCGCCCTGGCAGCGCAGCGCGGCATCGAGCTGACGCTGTTGAATCGTGGCCAACGTCAGGTCGCGGTGCCTGCAGGTGTCGAAGTGGTCAAAGGGGATATCAATCAAGACCCGGCGGGCGTGAAGGCGCTGTTGGCAGATCGCCATTTCGACGTCGTCGTCAATTGGATCGCCTTCACTGCCGATGAGATTGAGCGGGATATCGAGATCTTCGCGGGCAAGACGAATCAGTATGTCTTCATCAGCTCCGCCTCAGCCTATCAGAAACCGATCTTGCATCATCACATTACCGAAGCGACGCCTCTGGCGAATCCCTTCTGGGAATACTCGCGCAACAAAATCGCCTGCGAAGATCGATTGATGCGCGAATACCGCGAGCGCGGCTTTCCCATGACGGTGGTTCGACCTTCGCACACGTATGGTCCCGCTTCGCTGCCGACCGCTGTGGGTGGCGGCGCAACGGTGGTGGCGCGCATACGGCAGGGGAAGAAGGTGATCGTCCATGGCGATGGAGAATCATTGTGGGTGATGACACACAATACGGATTTCGCCCATGCCTTCGTCGGTCTGCTCGGGCACCCGAAAGGGATTGGGCACGCCTTCCAGATCACGAGTGACGAGGTGCTCACATGGAATCAGATCTATGCCAGCATCGGGCGCGCCTGTGGCGCTGAAGCGCAGATGGTTCACATCCCATCGGATTTCATTAACCATCACGATCCGGCGACAGGCGCGGGTCTGCTTGGTGACAAAGCGTGCAGTGTCGTCTTCGACAACAGCAAGGTGCGTGAGCTAGTGCCAGACTATGTGGCGACGGTTCCCTTCTCGCGTGGAGTGGAGGAGTGCATCGCCTGGCTGGATGCCGAGTCGGGGAGAGGTGACGTCGACACGGAGAAGGATGCGATGATGGATCAGATCACCACCGCCTATGAGCGAGCCTGGGCGTGAGAGAGCCTGGGCGTGAGAGAGCCACCGATGAAACCTGAAGAGGCACCGAGAGAGGGCACGGCGGGTCTGGCGGCGTTGTCATCCCACGCTGCAGGGCGCGATGAGCGGCTCACGATCACGGATGTCGAGCTGTTCTATGTTTCACCGCCCATGAAACCCGGCATCTTGTCGGTGACGCAGACACAGGGTGACTTCGACCAGGTTCCCAAGTTCATCCTGAAAGTGCATACGGACGCCGGGATCGTCGGCCTTGGTGAAACGCATCGAACAGCAGGTGGTCCTGATTCGGAAGCGGCGGGCCGACTGCGTCGCGTCGCTGCAGCTTTGCGCGGCCGAAATGTCCTCGACTTCGATCTGCGTGACCTGAAACTGCCGGAAGAGACCGACAAGGGAGCCTTCGAAGTCGCTTTCTACGACATCATCGGCAAAGCGATCGGTTGGCCCATGCATCGATTGCTCGGTGGTAAGGTGCGCGACGAGGTACCCGTCCACTATTGGGCGGGCAAACGCATGACGATGGAGGAGATTCGCGTCCTGGCTGAGATGGCCGTGGCGGGTGGTTTCGGCGGTGTGAAGATGAAGCGCAGCTATCCGTTGGTGGAGGCACTACAGACCTATCGGGACGTCTCAGAAGATCTGAAGATCACCGTCGATCTGATGGGGGCCTATCCGAATGGATTCCTCGAGGATGCGAAGCAGTGGCAGGAGGTGGGCAATGTTCTGTGCATAGAGGACCCACCGCCGAGTCGTGACGCGTTGGACGACTATCGGCGTCTGCGTGATGAACTCGAGATTCCCATCGCCATGCATCTGCATATCAATGATCGCGGTTCGCTCGGTATGGTCGATGCCATCTCGGCGGGGGCATGCGACATCTTCAATCTCGGTGCAGGCAGCACACAGGACTTTCTCGGACGTGCCTACCTGGCGCAGGAAGCGGGCATCCCTGTGTGGCATGGTTCGGCACATGAACTGGGGATTCTCGATGCGGCGATTCTGCACGCCTGTGCCGCCGCTCCTGCTTGCACGCTGCCAAGTGACATCCTCAGCTGTCAGCGAGTGCACAACCTGCTGACGACTCCCCTCGATGTCGTCGACAGCTGCATCCGTGTGCCTGATGGGCCGGGGCTGGGAGTCGAACTCGATGAGGATGCGCCGCAGCGATACGCGGTGACGTGAGGTCGATCTGACCAGATAAGTCACTGCGGCGGACAAAAAATCAGTGCGGCAGTCGTGGTTTCAGCCACGCATACAGAAAGGCCCCGACGAACACGCCGATGAAGGTGACCCCTGCCATCCATTCACCGCTGCCTATCTGAGCAAAGATCGGACCGGGACAGGCGCCGGTGATAGCCCATCCCATGCCAAACAATACGCCGCCGATGATGGTGCCCTTGGTGAAGGGTTTGGCCTTCAGGGACACGGGTTCACCGGCGATCGTGTTGAGTCCGAGACGCTTGATGAGCTGAATCGCGATGGCGCCGACGACGACGGCAGACGCGATGACCAGATACATGTGGGCTTCCTCAAAGCGGAACATAGCGCGGACGCGAAGCCAAGAAGCCACTTCAGATTTGATGAGGACGATGCCGAAGAAGATGCCGATCGGCAGAGCGCTGAAGGCCTTCATAAGATGATGTGGACGACGAAGAGTCCACCGGCAAAGAAGCTGATTGTGGCGACGAGACTCGGCCAGTTGAGGCTGGACATGCCCATGATCGAATGTCCGGAGGTGCAGCCGTCGGCGTAGCGTGTGCCAAAACCGACGAGAATGCCACCTACTAGAAGCAGAAGCGCACCCCTGCGATTGCTGTATGATTCCGGCAGAAGCTCCACGGGCGACGAAGACAGGAAGAACACGGCAATCCCCGCACCGATGATGACGCCAACGGCGAAGAGGAGATTCCACGATTCGGCGCGCCAATCATTGCTGCGCAGATAGTCTAGTTTCGAACCTGGCAGGCAGATTGAGCATAAGTGCCGAAAACTGCTGGAGACACCGAAGGACTTGCCAACAAGGAGCAGCAGCAAGGGCACGACGAGGCCGATCAATGGGCCAGCGACATACCAGGGCCACGGAGCGAGCAACGAATCCATCATGTTCTGAGCCCTTTGCTCATGTTGCAGCTATTCATATAGCTGCTATGTGGTGACATTCCAATTGTACATTCATCTCAATGTGGGCACCAAAGCGAATTGACATCACAACGGCGGATCTGGCGGCTGGCCTGGCCGGATGTTTTGTGCCAGGAGACCCATGCCAGAGAAGCGTTGATCTTCGAGGCAGGGCTATCTGCTGGCCAGGACCTAACTTGAATGCGCCTCCGTGCGTAGTGGCTTCGAGGCCCTACTCACAGCCCTAAAGCTGCCGGCTAGGGCGAAAATTGTGTTCACGGCGATGACCCGTCGCGGATATGCCCCGAATCGCCAAATATCATGACCTGGTGCCAGTACCGGTTGATGTGGAGATCGACAGCATGGCGCCTCGTGTCGAGTCGCTCGAAAAGGCAGCAACGAGCGCGTGTCGTGTGCTCGTTCTGACACATCTGTTTGGTGGCCGCGCCGATTTCTCGGCGTCTATTGGTTGGGCACGACGACGTGGCATGGTGATCATCGAAGACTGTGCAGAAGCGTATTGGGATCCCACATATCTGGGTGATCCACGGTCCGATGTGTCCCTTTTCATCTTTGGCGCGATCAAGCATCGTACTGGCCTCGGTGGTGCCGTGGTACGAATCACAGACACAGATCTACTTCAGCGTGTCCGGCGAGTGATCGCCGACCACCCGACACAGAAGACCTCGCAGTATGTGGGGCGTCTGCTCAAGTATGGAGTTCTGCACAAAATATCGGCTCGTGCATCGTATGCCGGTCTGGTACGCATGACACGTTGGTTCGGCGTCGATCACGATCGTCTCGTCAACGATCTTACCAGAGGCTACGGCCACAGCGATTTCGTGCACAGGGTGCGACACGGCCTTGTCTGGGTTTGATCAGGATGTTGCGTAGACGGGTTCAAGGCACTGGAGACCATATGGGGCAGCGCGAGAAGCGTGGCCGCATGCTGGCAGCTGAACTTGGCCCGGGAGTCATCTGCCCAGGGCTCACCTGTCGGCCGCATTCGTTCTGGGTTTTCCCCATCATGTCGTCAGATCCTGTGAGTGCCCTCAAGGCGCTGCGACAGGGAGGATTCGATGCAACGGTGGGCAGGAGTTTTACGCTGGTCGAGGGGCGCGGAGGCAATGATTGTCCCAACGCTGCGCGCGTGCTTGATCAAGCCATCTACCTGCCCTTCTTCCCTCAGATGTCCGACAATGAACTGGTCCGCATGGCGCAGGTCGTCAGACAGGTTGAGTTGACGATTAAGGTCCAGTCGGAGCGCCAACAAACTGAGGTGTTTCGGGTGGCTGATAGGATAGGATCAACTCCGGAGTCTCCAACCTCTGATGATCGGTGATCTTCGATTCGAGACAGCGCTCAAGCATGCCACAAACGAGCATCGTGCGCTCTGCCGGATAGGGCGCCTTGCCGCTGTCGAACATCTCCTCCGCCTTCTGCATCAGGCAGGCAGAATACACGACATTCGGAGCTCCCGGCAATAGGAACTGCAGCGATCGCACCTCCCCGTCACAGCGGGCGGCAAAGGTGTAGTCCTGCACGGCACCATTGAGCATCAACAGCGTCGCCTTCAGTCCGTCGACATACTCAATGAGATAGGCTGAGGGATCTTCAACGAGCTCTTCGAGTTCGTCACTATGTGCCAGATCCTGTGGTCGGCCGTCGGTGAGGGCGATGCCACTACGCGAATCGGACCGCGCCAGCGCTCCTTCGAGGAGTCTGCGTGACCAGCGTCCATCCTCACCGGCGCGCCACACGTCCGCCCCTTCGATTAGCTGCACAGCGCGTACCCCTGTCTCCCCACCCTGGCGGCGTTCGACCATGGACTGCATCGCTTCGAGGGCGTGATAGTCCATGGCGTCGGAGCCGCCGACACCGATCATCAGTGCTTCATCGACATGACCCTCCAGTGTGATAGGGGGCATGCGAAAGGTGACAGGTAGTGACGATCCGGACAGCAGGGGAAAGTCGAGTTCGCGTGCCATGGCCACCATCTGCCGCGCCTTGTCGAAGCTGTACGACAAGTGTTTGTCATTGAAGACAGGCACGCAGCGGCCATCCTGGCGAAAAACGTCGACGATCTGCGAGAAGAATTCGAAACGAGGATACAGCTTTTGACCCTTCTCATTGGATGGGTAGTCGCCATGCTCGGCGATCAGCAAAACAGCATCGACGGCGAGCTGGTCGGTCCCAAGCCGCAGGGCCGCGGCGATGGTAGGATAGACGGTGAAACCAAACTCTTTGGCGCGATGGCTACTCAGATCGTCGTCCCCATCGCGCTGGTCGACGAAGGCGCCGACGATATCAAAATCGGGATGATGCCAGAGACCATCCCGGGGGTAGCCGACAAGGAAACGCTCCCCCATGTGATTGGCGTGGCTGCGCCAGTCCCAGAAGGTGGTGATGATGGCGAGTTTCTTGCGGTCGGCCATGATCACGTCCTCCTGAAGGTGGAGGCTTCCACCTGATAGCTGATGTCGAGGTGTGGTGTATTGATGAGCTGCTCACCTTGATGTAGCGAATCAATGCCGGCGATAGCCGTGCCCGTTGTGAGCAACGTGCGTTCGATGGGGAAGGGTGTTTCGCCCTTGCAGATCAGATTCTCGATATGGTGGCTCAAGGGGTTGAAGAAGTTCGGCTGCATGTGGTGACCGGCGCCGAGATAGAAGAGCACAGAGAAAGGCTCTGGCTGATTCTTGATGCGCACAGCAGCGGTGATGTCCTGCGCCAGGCCCGGCAGCAGAAACATGGTTGCCTTCAAGCCGTCATTGTATTGGATCTGGTAGGCGACGGGGGGCCGTTCGACGAGGCCGGGCAGTTCCTGCCGCGTGGGATAGGTGTGACGATGTGTTTCGTCCGCAGGTTTGAGCGAAAGAGAGCGACACAGGCACGCTTCGAACAATGCCGGATCCCAGGCGCCCTCGTCCATGGCCTGCCAGACGCTGTCGCCGCGCAGGCCACGCACCGATTTCACTCCGGTCTCCCCGCCTCGTCGCCGTTCCGCCAGACACTGCATCGCTTCCAAGGCATGAATGTCATAACTGTCGATGTTGCCGACACCGATGCCGACGATCTCCTCCGCCTCGGAGCCGAGGGGCAGATCGATGGACGGTACCCGTCGAGCGACGGGCAATGACGAGCCGGCCATGAAGGGGAAGCCAAGTTCCTGGGCCGTATCGACCATCTGCCTGGCCCAGTCGAAATTGTAGGACAGGTGTTTGTCGCAGAAGACGGGGACGCTGCGGCCACTCGCACGAAAGACATCGACGGTCTGCTGAAAGAAGTCATACCGAGGGTAGAGCATCTGACCCTTGTCGTTCAGCGGATAGTCGCCGTGCTCGGCAATCAACACGACCCCATCGACGGCCAGCTCGCTGCCACCGAGGCTCAGCGCTTCGGCGATCGTGGGATAGATGTGCAGATCGGGGTGCCGCTGTTCGCGCTCACGACTCAGATCGTTCTCGGGAAATTGATCGACATACAGGGAGACCACATCGAGTTCAGGGTAATGCCACTGGCTCTCCCAGCCATAGCCACCCATGAGGCGGTCGATGATGTTCTGGCCGTGGGAGTAGCGCCGGTATTCGGAGATCAAGCCGGCGACACGGGGTCGTTTTCCGGGAGATCGGTGCACAGCAGTCTGAGTCATAGGATGTGTCGAGGTGTGTCGTGTGAGAATGAATGAGGCAAACGGTAGTGATAGGTCTGTGCCGATGCGAACCACAATAGCTGGCTAGTTGGACGAGCACCTCAATTCTAGATTACCTCTTGGCCCCCTCGCACCACGCCAGCAAGTCACGATTCTGTATCACAAGGAGCAAGCATGAGCCCCCCCGGTCTGACCGATGAACAGATCTCACACTTCAAGACCTTTGGCTACATCGTTCTGAAGGGACTGCTTACTCAGGACGAGCTCGGACGGATCCAGAGCGAGTTCGACTTCATGATGCAGGACCAGTATGGACATGATCCGTACGATGGCTCCCGGCGTCACTGGACGATGATGATGGATCAGGACACGCCCACCTTTGCGAGTCTTCTCGAAGACCCGCGCTGCCTGAAGGTGGCACGTCAGCTGTATGGCGACGACGTGATTGGTGTCGGTGTCGATGCCAATCGCTACACAGGCGACACGGGGTGGCACCGCGACACTGCGACGTTGCACCAGTACGGGGTCAAGTTTGCCTTCTATCTGCAGCCCGTTGAAGCGACGACGGGGGCGCTGCGTGTCATCCCCGGAATGCATCGACTGCCAAATGACGAGAGCTTTGCCGAGGGTGTGCGTGCGATGACGGCGACGGATGTCCCCAGTACTTGCTTGCCCGCAGAGCCCGGCGATGTGGTCGCTTTCGATCTGCGTCTGTGGCATGCCTCCCACGGAGGTAGTACAGACCGACACATGTGCACGGTCGTGTATTATGCCAATCCGAAAACCGAAGAGGAGCTGACGGCCTTGCAGAATCAGAGTGCTGGGAATGTTCGCATTGGCATCGAGAAGTTCAAACCGAAGCGTCGGTATCTGTATTCCAAGGACTGGGTCGCGAATACGCAAGGCAATGCAGATCGTCAGGGATGGATCGACCGGTTGCGGCAGATCGGCTACTTCGGTACACCCGGAGTCGTGGAAGCATGAGTCATCTCAAGGGACTGCTTGATGCGGGTTCACTTGCGGTAGGGATCCAGCTTCGTTTCGGATCACCGGGCATCGCCGAGATGGCGGGGCTCGCCGGATTTGACTGGCTGCTGCTCGACACGGAGCATGCACCGCAATCACCGGCGGGTGTGCAGGCACAATTGCAGGCGATCGGCTGTACGAAGGCGACACCCATCGTACGCCTTGGCCACAACGATCCGGCGCAGATCCGGCTGTATCTCGACATGGGTGCAGCCGGGATCGTTGTCGCTTTCATCGAGACGGCGGTGGATGCGAAGATGGGTGCCGATGCATGTCGCTATCCACCCCGAGGGACTAGGGGCTGGGGGTGGATAGCGCCGCGGGCTATGGATTGGACCCTGAGGGGTATACGAGCCAGGCCGACAACGATATTCTGTTTCTACCCATCATCGAGACAGCAGCGGCGGTCGACAATATCGACAGCATCCTGGCCGTGGATGGTGTCGATTCATGCATCGTGGGTCCCGTTGATCTGTGTTACTCAATGGGGATTCCCTTTCAATTCGATCATCCGGATTATTTGCAGGCCCTCGATCGGGTCTGCAAGGCGGCCTTGAAAGAAGGCAAAGTGGCTGGCGTGCCGCTGCTTGGTGACCACAAGGACAAGGAGAGTGTTCGTCGGCAGGTGGAACAGGGGGCGAGATTGCTGTTGGTCGGTGGCGATGAATCTGGTCTGGCAGATGCCTTCAAAGGCATGCTGCAGCCACTGGCTCATTTGCGGGAGCCATCGTGAGCAGGCAGAAGGTGTTACTGCTGCCGCTGGAGAAGTTGCAATCGCCGTGGTGTGATGATGTGATTGAGGCCATTGGGGATCGTCATGATATTCGCTTGCTGGACAAGACGAAGCCTCTGGCGCCGCAGTTCGCCCACGTCGATGTCGTAATCGATCACGGCGGCAGTGTCGGCACGAGGGCGATGATGGATGCGGCAACGTCTGCCAAGCTTTGGCAGATTCTCGGGACAGGTTTCGATCACTTCGACCTGGACCACATCAGGCGGAAGGGGATCGCTGTCGCCAACTGCCCAGGCCAGTTCAGCAGCACCGCACTGGCTGAGACGGCGATGATGTTCATCCTTATGCTCGCGCATCGCTATGTGGCGACCCACCGGAACTTTCTCGACGGGGTGTTATATGAACCCATGGGCGTCGAGCTGACGGGGCAGACCTTGGGCATCCTCGGGTTCGGCGGCAGTGGTCAGGAACTTGCCATTCGTGCCAAGGCCTTCGGCATGCGCATTGTCGCAACGGATGCTCAACAGATCGACGCGAAGATTCTCGACCGGATCCAACCCGATGATGTTGGCATGCCTGCAGACACGGAGCGCGTCATCGCGGCGAGTGACTATCTGTCCCTACATCTGCATCTCAACGATGAAACCCATCATCTGATCGGCGCCGACCAGTTTGCACGCATGAAAACAACAGCGAGCCTGATCAATGTGTCCCGTGGGGCTCTCGTTGATGAGGACGCGCTCTATACAGCACTGCTGGAGGGAGTGATCGGTGGAGCCGGTGTCGATGTCTACAGTCAAGAGCCACCCGATGCGACGCATCCGGTTTTCCAGCTGCCACAGGTGGTGAGCACGAATCATATTGCAGGATGCACAGATGGCACGTCGAGGAAACGCGCCGCCTGTGCGGCAGAGAATGTGGATCGCATTGCCGCGGGACTCGAGCCGCTGTATCGCATCGATCTGTCGTGACGACTGGGTTTCCCTGGGCCACACCAGTGAGCACGACTTCTACCGGATGGACGAGGATCCCTTCGAACATCGTCATCTCACAGGCGTGGGGCGCTCGTGTCGATCAAGGGCAGATGATTCTGCTTGTGGGCAAGAAAGCGAAATGATCACGCAGCGGCATCGACAATTTCGGCCACGGCGGCTACAACTGCGTCGACCTCGGCGGGGGTATTGAAGAAAGAGATCGAGACACGCACGCCACTGAATTTCAGACTTGTCGGACGAGTGATGATCTTGCGATTGCGCAGCTGGGTGGAAATGTGTGGTCCTTCCACACCCTCGGCGCGGAAAGTGACAAGACCCGTACACATGCCTGGATCTGTCGGATTCTCAATGTGGACGCCGGGGATTAAAACGAGCTCTGATCGCAGACGTGTCGCCAAACCCGTGACGTAGGTCGCTATGTTGCCGACGCCGATACCGTCGATCGTATCCAGACCCGCCACACTGGCGTAGTAGTAAGGGCCTGGCACCGTGGCGAATTCAAAACGTTTGATACCTCCATCATCGAAATAGTTCGCACTCGAGGGCACGACGCGAAGACGATCATGCCATGAGCTTTCGACATACAGAGCTCCTGCCGAGTAGGGTCCATACAGCCACTTGTAGACGAGGAGGCTGTAGAAGTCAGCACCCAGGTCGGTGACATTCACTGGGAATTGCCCCAAGGATTGGGCGCCGTCGAAGAGGACGGGTACTCCGGCGGCATGGGCGCAATCGACGATTCTCTTGGCGGGTAGTCGCGTACCTGTGTCTGTTGTCACGTGACTGAGCGCCAGCAGTCGTGTGCGGGGTGTGAGCAGATCGTCGAGTCGCGCCAGGATCTCATCTTCCCTGCCGTGAATTGGTAGATAGTGAATCTGTACGCCCAGATCGTCGGCAAGTCGTTGCGCAGGTATCTTGACGGCGGGATGCTCTTCGTCGGTGAGGATCAACTCATCACCGGCCTGAAAGTCCAGACCATTGAACACGGTCGTGACACCGTCGGCGACACCGTGGGTCAGGCACAGGTCGGACGCTCCTACACCGCAAAAATCGGCGATTCTCTGTCGCGCTGCCTGGAGACGCTCGTGATGGCCCGCATGGTTCATGAGCACGGGTGGCCCATGTCGGGCAATGTCCTGCGCCTCTTGAACGAGACATTCCGTCACGGCCTGTGTCGCCGGGGAGATTCCGCCCGTATTGAAGTACAGGTATTCCTCTATAACGGGTATGCGGGCTCGAATCTCGTCTGTATTCACTGTGCGGTCTCCTGTAGCCGTAGCGATGAAGCCGTGGCGGAGTTAGGCCATGGCGGCGCGGTACTCGTCTGAATTCCACCCCGGATACTGCTCTTCCAGCAGGGGCAGTGTCTGCTCGTTGTAGTAGGGGTGGCCTGCAGGTGGGAAGCGCCAAAGCTCGCGCTCAGCGGCGGACAAGCTGCCAATGAATTGCTGGAACACCGGCGAGCCTTTGCCAAGATGGGTGTAGTGCTTGAAGCCTTCCCAGACATGATCGGCGCGACCGAAACTGTATCCGAAGGTAAAGCGTTGACCATCCGCGCGAGTATAAGCGGTGGCACTGTGCCAGGAGTAGTTGGTGAAGACACACAGCGTGCCGGCCTTGCAGACAAGGGGCAGGTTCTTGGTCATGTCCTTGCCATATTTCTTCGGGATGAGTCGCAGGGGGGCCTGATCTTCGTCGACATCTTCCAGATGAACCCAAAAGCCTACCTGGCCGAACTCGCGCAAGGTCTCGCTCATGGGCAGCAGTGAGTTGTTGCCATTGTCGATATGAAGATTGGACGCGTCGGAGCCTGTCCCCCCCCCCTTGTGACCAGGATAGCGCGCGATGAGACAGCCGACGCGCATGTGGATGGCGTCGGTTTTCAGCCACATGCGGGCAAAGTCGATGCTTGGCTGATGCATGGTGGCTTGATAGAGTTCCATCTCTTCATGGGGAAATGAGGAGAGCATACTGCTGCCGGATTGGTTGTCCGGTGGATCGCTCTGAATCTTCTCCCATGTTGACAGAACACGCCGCTGCGCGGCCTGCATTCTCTCCAGCTTCTCGCCACGGATGAAGTTCGGCAGGATGAAGAAGCCTTCCGTTTCAAGCTCTTCGATGTGGGCATTTGTCAGCGTGCTCATCGGTATTGTCGCTTCCGTCGTACAAGGGGGGTGGATTGGGAATGATCTCATAGAGATCATCAGGGAATCGCATCCAACGCTGCGCCGGAGCGTACATAATCGATGAGAATGTCGCGAATCAGGGTGTCGGCGATCTCCACCGACTCGGTGACACCCATCAGTGTCTCGCGCCGTGCGTCTTCGATGACAAAGCTGTTCGTGGCGATGGAGTACAGCTTCTCCGGATCGATGGATTTGCCCTGCTGCTTGAGGCGCCATGCCAGCTGCCCGCGCATGTTCTTGCCCATCATCCGGACCACAGCCAGGTGATTGCCGAAGGGTTCGATGTTCCACAGGTGGCGGGCCGTGATCTGCCCCTTGAAGAGCAGATTACGAATCCCGCCCTTGTTGTAGAATCCAGCGTCTGATTTTGCCTGTTGCTGGAGGATATGCTCTACCAGCGTATACATGTCGCGTTTGTTCCACGTGCGATCCGTGTGACCGATACTGACATCGACAAGCTTCGAGACGCGCGCCTCCCAGGCGGCGACGAGGCTCGCCACCTCGGGGTCTTCGGCAGGCAGGTCGGCAGCAGGGATGGTGAATCCTTCTACTGTCACGTCGCCCGTGTCCTGATCACGCAGCACCTGAACGTGCCCGACGTGGGATGTGTAGGCGCCGACGCGGACGATCGCGGTTTGGCGAACGAACTGGGGTCTCTTGAGCAGCGTGTGGCTATGACCACTGACAATCAGATCGATGCCATCTATCGATTCGGCGATGACACTGTCCGCCCTGTGCCCGGCATGAGATAATAGCAGCAATAGATCCACCTCATTGCGGATGGAGGAAACCTGCCTTCTGACAGAGGCGACCTCACCATCGAAGGACACGCCTTCGTTGCCGGCGGTAATCGTGATGCGGCGGGTGTCCTGGGTGGTCAGACCGATGATGCCCACCCTCAAGGGCCCTACGTCCATCTGCACAGACGCCGCATCGGCAATCAGCTGCCCCTGCGGATCTCGGGCGTTCGCGCTTAACAGGGGAAAGCCTGCCAGATCCCGGTAGGCGAGGATTTCTCGCCAGCCATAGTCGAATTCATGATTGCCCAGGGCAGAGGCGTCGTAGCCAGCAGCGGTCATGACCTCGTAGATGGGACGGCCCTGAAACAGGGTGGACACAGGTGTGCCGGAGACGCAATCGCCCGCATCCAGAGCCAGGACATTGGAATTCCGCTGACGCTCCTGCTTGAAGTAGGCAGCGATCCGTGCCAGCCCCGCGGCTCGGTCGCCATCGGACGAGATGTAGCCGTGAAAGTCGTTCGTATGCAGCACGACCAGGGTATCTGGCGCCGGGAACGCGGGTGCGACAGCACACAGGAGGGCGACGAATGCAAGGGGGTATGCACAGATCAACTGCTGACTCCTTCGCTCTTTGTGTGTCGTGCTACTGGGTACTTGTGTGCCAAGAATCGGCGCTGCTCTGCCACCGTGGCAAGAGGCGTGCTGCAGGCCATGAGGCAATGGCCATGAAACATGGGCGACGATGCGAGGCGCAGAAGACCTGACGGCTTGACGTCACATGCGGCTCGTGTTGAGTTGCAGGATGCCCTTCGTCTTGAGTTGCAAGCCGGACCCAGGACGGCCCCCCCGCCGCACTTTTTTTGCAGGAGAAGACAGGCCCATGGCCCCCATCGATCTCGGATCACGCCGCGAGTTGTTCGTGGACTCACTGCTGGTCGACAAGCTGAAGAAGACATCCCTACAGCTACACGAGCCGCAGCCTCGTGAAATCGTGTTTGAGCACAATACGCCGTGGGAGGGCCAGTTCAGCCTGTATCACACGATCATTCACGATGGCGACCGCTATCTGCTCTACTACCGCGGTTGGCAGGAGCCCAGTGACCCCGCGGTCTATTGCGTTGCAGTGAGTGACGATGGTGTGCACTTCGAGCGACCACAGATTGGCAAACATGTCTGGCATGGCGATGGGCAGAACAACATCATCCTTAATGAGGAACCCTACACGCATACGGTGGCTCCCTTCATCGATACGCGCCCGGGTGTCGCACCCGAGCAGCGATTCAAGGCGCTGACGCGACATCTGACGGAGCCCGACGCCGAGGGCAAGCGTGATGCGGCCCTGCATGGCATAGTCAGTGCTGATGGAATCAATTGGGAAATGCTGGGCACGGAGCCCCTGATCACGGATGGCAAGTTCGATTCACAGAATGTCGGATTCTGGAGTGAGGCAGAGAGTCAGTATGTCGCCTACTACCGAACGTTCTCAGCGCATGAAGGGATGCAGGAACCGCATCGTGGGCCAACGACGACGGCGACGAGTCTGCGACGCATCAAGCGGGCGACGAGCAAGGACTTCATCCACTGGGAGCCCGGTGTGATCATGGACTATCGCCAGGGAGAGGATCAGGCACCGGCGGAAGAATTCTACATCAACCAGACGCGTCCTTACTTCCGCGCCCCCCACATCTATGTGGCCCTGCCGGCTCGTTTCATGGACCAGCGTCATCCGGTGTCAAAGGCTGAGCTTGAGCAGATGAGTGTGCACGAGACACAGCTGACGGCGTGCAGCGATGCCTGCTTCATGACGGCCCGCCCTGGCAACAGTTGGTATGACCGCACCTTTATGGAGGGCTTCATCAAGCCTCGTATCGGTGCCAGTCACTGGACGGCACGGTGCAACTATCCTGTAGACGGAGTCGTGCAGACGGGGCCTGAAGAAATGAGTGTATATGTGTCCGAACACTACGCCCAGCCTGGGAACCAAGTCAGACGCTACAGTCTGCGCTTGGACGGATTTTCCTCGGTTCGAGCGCCCCACAGCGGTGGCGAGTTGATCACGAAGCCAATCGTCTTCGCTGGGAAAGAGCTCGAGTTGAACTATGCGACCAGTGCTGCAGGCAGTCTGCGCGTGGAAATTCGCGATGCAGAGGGCAAGCCGATTCCCGGATACTCCTTGCGCGAGGCAACAGACATCTTCGGCAACAAAATCGCCGGATGCGCGGCGTGGAAACACGGGACCGATGTGTCAGCCCTGGCAGGTCGACCTGTGATCCTACGCTTCGTGATGGGCGATGCCGATCTGTATAGCATGCGCTTCACCGGTTGAGCGCTATTTCAGATGGATGACGCTGATCCCGTAGACGACGAGGCGCGGAATCTGAAAGCTGACGCGGTTGTCGGTGACTTCGTGTTTCAATTCGAGGGGTTTCTTCATTTCCGGGAAGATCCATTCGACGCGGTCGACGACTGCGTCGTCGGGTAACAGCAGATCTGCATCGATGGGTCCCATGGGGATCGGCGTCTCGATGGCCGGCATCTCATCCTGGCGATAGTTGATCCAGTGCACGGGGATCGCATCGATCTCCTGGGCGCGCCAGATGCGTGTGCGCACCGACCATGGTGCATCTGTGCGCAACCAGTAGCCGCCGCACAATTCCTCCAGTGTGTCCATGAGGTCCCGACCCTCGCGTGCGTCTGGCAGGTGCGGGTAGACGGGCATTTCTGGGTCCCCTTCGATGGATCCACCGATGGTCTTTGTCATGGGCTGCCAGTCTGTGCTTTCCCAGCGATAGACCTTGGCAGCCGATGTGGTGAAGAGCGGATCGGGATCCTGCTTGCCACCCTCTGCGTCCATCGTGCCCGTGGCACCACAGACGAGGAGACTGCCACCAGCGTCCACGTGTTGCTGCACGGCGGCGACCTCTGCCGCGGACAGACGGCGCACATCGGGCATGATCAAGTTGGGGAAGTCGCTGGCACGTTCCTCCAGCTGGTCGTCGAAGACCAGGTCGTAGAGGACATGTGCGTCTTCGAGCCATTCGGTGATTCGTTTCAGCGCGTCGAGATAATCCGCGGCCAACTCACGCTCGGCGCGTCGTGGATAGACGACGCCGACTTGTGTGATGGGCGTTGCCGGGTGCAGCAGATTCTCGTAGTCGGCCATGAAACGCTGATAACGAATCATGGGCCCGTAGTAGTCTTCTGGTAAGATCCGACCTGCATCCCACATATCTGCGCGCGGCGGTCCCGCATGGAAGCAAGGGGAGCAGCCACCGTGGGAGGCACCCTCGGCAGCCCACACACGCCAGCGGCGATAGTCGTATTTGTTGATGACGAAGGGGCGACCGCCACCGCCGACATGCATATGTCGGGCATTGAGGCCCATATCGGCGATGTAGCCTTGTTCGATGTCGCTACCCCAGCGGTAGGGGCCCTGACTGTACCAGATGTAGTCTTCGCCTCGCGCCCAGAGATCTTTAGGCAGGGCGGCACGTTCGTCGTTCGCCCGCATGCCGTATTTGTGATTCCACTGTGCTGCCAACAGTCCCGGGCGCAGAGAGCGACCGTAGTCGATGAAGACTTCGTCGAAGGCATTCTTGCGTCGTCGTGCGGCGGCCTGCTCCAGAAGCACCAGGTAGCGTGCACGCATTTCTTCGTCCGCATCCTCTGCAGGTGCACGTGCATCGATGGCGCCGTCGAAATTTCCCTTGAAGAGACTATTCAGCTGAGCGTCGGTGAACGCCGCTCGCATGTGCGCGCGGATGACATCGGCACAATAGCTACAACCACAAAAGCCTTCGTAGTTATGGGTCGTGTTGAAACCATCGAGGCCCAACTCGATGCCCTTGCGAACCATGGCCTTGAGGATCTGCAGCCAGAGAGGATTTGAGATACAACCGCGGTAGCTGAAGTAGGGGCGCCCGTCGATGGCCCGGCGCGTTGGTTCACCGGTGGGCTCTAGCGATATCGCTGCCAGGACAGACTCCGTGGGGCGATCGCCGAGCACGGCAGGTGTCCACATCTTATCCCATACGTCGCCAAACAGGCCCAGACTATTTTCATGATCGCCATAGTGCAATGTGGAGGTGAGTTGGCCAACGACTCGAGCGCCGGCTTCCTGTATCTGGGGAATCACGTCGGCAGCCAGTTGCAGATTTTCCTCAATGCCGACGATGGGCATGCCCGCCCATGAACGTTCGACGCCCGTATCCCCTGCAAGGCCGTAGAAGTCAGGGCCGAAATTACCCATCTGTACGACCTGTACTTTGCCACGCCGTACATGGTCGACCACTTGATCGGCCGTCGGCAGGCTCCAATACTCGATGAGGCGATTGAACCAGAAGTCGGACATCTGTTGGTCATCCTTGCACAAGCACGTGCACGTTGGGTTTCTTCTCTGTCGCGATCGTCGAACACCGGCAATAATCGGACACTATGGGGACGATGCCAACTGCCTCAGAAAAAAAGGAGTGAGCAGTGCACAATCCCTATGCGGGTGTGAATTGGGAAAGAGCGGTGCGGGTGCCCTCGGCTACACACATGCACCTGGGCAACCAGAAGCAACTGGAAAATGCCTACCAGTACGGGATTCGTCACTTTCCGATATCCAACTACTACCCCTCCGTGCCATACGATGCAGACACGCGGATCAGCGACTTCAGGTTGCGTCAGTCGTGGCCTGCCACGCGCGATGGTCAACCTGTTGAGCCGCCGATCAACTGGAATGAGGTCATCGAGTGGCAGGATGAGTTGGAGGAACCCTATCGATCACAGGTTCCTTTCGAGACAACGGATCGCGCCTTCACATCCATCCCGAAGGATGCCATGCTCAGCCACAATGCAGAGCATCATGGCTTCAGCAACTCCCAGGCGCACATCTGCAGCCCTGGATCAAGCTTCGCCTCAGGGACATTCGATGTTCGCAGTCACTTTCAACTGAATCAGCATGGTTTCCCTGTGGGTTTCGGTGGCACGTGGCAGGAAGCCTTCGAAGGGATGATCAACGGTCTCGACTATCCAGAGGGTGGAGGGATTACGATTAACCATCCGACGTGGTTCTCGAAATTCAACGACGATCAAGTAAAGGAGATGCTCGATTTTGACGAGCGAGTTCTGGGTATCGAGATCTACAACGACTATAGCTGTAAAAAGAACTGGCAAGAGAATTCTGACTACAGGTCACCGGATGAGCCGCAGCAGGGATTCTCGCTGAAGCTGTGGGATCGAATCCTGCTGACAGGTCGCCGCTGCTGGGGATTTTGCGTACCCGATCACAGTGCAGGAAGTGGAGACTGGTCGGGCCGTAGTCTGCTCGTCGTTGGGGAGCAGAGCGATCAAGCCTGCCTGAAGGCCTACCGGGATGGCAGCTTCTATGGGTGCCTTACGGGTCAGGGGCCGTATGTAACAAGCTTCGAAGCGACGGACACGTTGATGTCCATTGCTCTGACAGACGCGGCGGAGATCCGGTTTGTTGTAGATGCTGAGGTCGCCGCCACCATCACGGGTGATCGAGCGACATTCGATGTGCCGCAGAAGAATGGTTCGCCTGATGTGGTGTATGTGCGGGTGGAGATCCAGCATGCGTCTGGTGAGCGGCTTTTCCTGCAGCCCGTGCGTTACGCGGCGGCGAGGGCGAGTTGAACCGCCGGATTTCACTGCCCATGTAGATGGACACGCACGATGGCGTCCTTGGGTAGTCGCGCCAACTGCGACTGCAGGGCGGCCTCAACACGCTCTCTGTTGGAGGCGGTCTGCACGTGGACGTCGATCATGGAGCGTGCTGGCAACGGCACCCACTCGAGGGTTCGGTGCTCGGCGTCAGCTATCGGCTCGCCGAACGTGTGCAACCGAGGCAAGCCGCAGCATCTCTTCAATCGGCTGCAAGGATCTCCACGGAACTGCCTTTCTCTGCTGCCTGCTCTTCCAGCATGGCCAGCGCGCGTGTGCGCAGTGCCTCAGCCTCTTCTGGCGTCTGCGCCCAAGCGACGACGTCTACGGGCAGACGCTGGCCGTCGGCGGTGCGCTCGCTCAACGCGACGAAGGCTTTCAAGTAGGTATCTGGGCAGGCATCCATGACGCTGTGCAGAATCGGGCCACATTGCGACTCTGGCAGATTAACCACGACGCGCACACTGGAGCGGGCCCCGGAGTAGATATCAGCGATCATCGGCTCAAGGGTCTGAAGGAATAGCGCTTCTACCTCCCGTGGCGGCCCGGGGAGGGCACAGATCGTGGTCTCATCTTTGGTGGTCTCAACGCAGGGCGCTACGCCGGCGGGATTGGTATGAGCGATGGCGCCGACGGGTTTGGTCGCCATCTTGAGCAGCCCTTCACTGACGTCTTCGCGTTTGGCGATGGCGCGACTTTCCATGAAGTGCCGTACCAACTCCTCGTCCACTTCTATGTCGACGCCGAGGATCGAAGCCAGCACCGAGACGGTGAGATCATCGGGTGTGGGGCCGAGGCCACCGGTGGTGATGATCATACGGGTCTGCCGAGTGCAGGCGTCGGTCAATACACTCTGCAGCTCGTCGATATCGTCATCGAGTATCGCAATCCGACGCACGTAGCCACCGAGGGCAGCGATTTGCTGGGCCATCCAAAAGGAATTGGTGTCCTGGATCTGGCCGCTGAGAAGTTCGGTGCCGATGGAATAGATCTCGATGGGCGGTTGATGTTTCATGATCCATCCTGTTGCAGGTGAATGACAGCCAGACCATAAACGATCAGTCCTGGAATCGTGAAGTCGACGGCTTTGCTGCCAGCGCGGTCCTGTGTGATCTGGTGCGGCAATTGCACGGGGTCGCCCCCCTCTGGAAACAACCACTCCACTCTGTCCACCGGCGCCGCCGATGTTTCTGAGCCCAATGGCAGAGGACAACGGATGTGAAGAGCGTCTGTGGGGAGGGGCACCTCGATCTGAGCGTCCTCGACCTGGCGATAGTTGACCCAGTGCAGGACCACTGAGTGACCTGTCGCCGGGATCCATGCCCGTATTCGCACCCACCAGGGGGCATCGGTCTGTGGACCCGTCTCATCGAGAAGTCTCGAAACGTGTGCCAGGAACTGTTGGCCAAAAGGGTCGTCGCCGAGATCGGCGACACGTGGCAGGTCAATGTCGGGTTTCAGTTCGAAAGTCTCGAGGTCGGTGGGGACAGGGTCGAGCCATTCGACACCCGTTGCCGGCGGCAGGCCATGTGCTTCGCGTTTGGATCCATCCACGTGGAGATGTCCCGTCGTGCCACTGCAAAGCAGTCGTCCACCAGTGCCGACGAAGGATAGCAGACAGGCGATCTCCGAATCGTTGAGTCGCGCGACATCAGGAAGAATCAAAAGGCGATACCCGCTCAGGTCCCTCTCCGTGATCTGATGATCCAGGAGCATATCGAAGAACTGATGATCATCCTCCAGCAAGCGTCCCAGTCGGCGTAGAGAGTCCGTGCAGGACATGTCAGCCACGAGTTCCCCACGGCGCGGATAGACGAGACCGATCTGCGACCAGGGCTCGGCGGGATGAATGAGATCGGCCTGATCGGCGAGGAACCGCTGGTAGCGATAGACGGGCGCCGTGTAGTCTTCGAGGGCGAAGGACTCGTCCGCATCCTGGGTCCAGTGGAAGGCGGGTCCGGCAAAGTGGTTTGCCGCCGCTTCGGCGATGGCTAGACGCAATCGTTTGGTGTCGTATTTGTTGATGACGAAGGGACGTCCTTGCCCCGCGGCATGTACGAATCGCGCCGGTAGACCCATATCGGCGATGTAACCGTGTTTCAGATCGCTGGCGCCCTTGTTGCCGCCCTGGCTGTACCAGATGTAGTCCTCGTTGCAAGCCCACAATTCGGGTGGCAGCAGACTGCGCTCGTCTCCCGGGCTGAAGTCGTACTTGTGATACCATTGCGCCAGGAGCAGGTCGGGTTTGAGTTGGCGGCCCTTGTCGATGAAGACTTCGTCAAAGGCGGCCTTGCGACGGTGATGGACGGCGCGCTGCACTTCGTGAGCTAGTCTATGTCGCAAGGCGCCGGGCGCCTCCTGCCTGGCGTGCCGTGGGTCCAGGTCTTGTCGATTGCTGGTGCCGTAGAGGGCTGCCAGTTCTTTGTCCTCAAAGGCGGTCGTCAACCACGCAGACAGTTCTGCACGACAGAAATCACAGGAGCAAAAATTCTCAAAGTTGTGGTGCACGTTGATGCCATCGACACCCAATTCGATGGCGACTTCGAGCATGGCTGCCAGCATGGCAAGCCAGTGCGGATTGCACATGCAGCCCGAGTAGGCGTAGTAGGGGCGTCCTGGGATCGGCCAGCGTCGCAGTGCTCCGTCGTCAGCAAGTTGCTGGGCCTGCTCGGCGCTGGGGCAGGGCATGTGGCCGGGTAGATACTGATCCCATAGCTGCCGCCAGTTGCCGAAGAGACCTTTGTCGGTCTCGTGATCGCCATAGTGCCAGGACATACTCATTTGGCCTACGACGAGTGCTCCGGCCTCCTGCAGCCGAGGGATCAGCGCACGAACGTGGTCGAGATTTGCATCGATGCCAATCAGTGGCATGCCCACCCAGCCGCGGTCTACGGTTTCATCATCGGCGAGACCGTAGAATTGCGGGCCGAAGGTGCCGGTCTGTACCAACTGCAGACCAGCACGGCGTACGTGTTGTTCGAGATCAAGTCGCTGGGGAACCACCCAGTGCTCGGTCATGCGGTTGAACCAAGTCATTGAATGAGCCAAATCACGGAAAGGGGCAGCAGGAAATGTTGAAGGCAGGCTAGGGTAGTTACGCGCCCTGCTGTGTCAACCAATCGTGCTGGTGCGCGGTTCGTCCACTATGTTGTCGAACTCAGGATCACGGGCACTCCTTCAAGACCATCGCACATTGAGCAGGGAAGATCGTTGCCATGGCACAAATTCAAGCAGGTCTTGCGCACCGGCCGACTGCAACAGGAACGCGAGGTATGGTCAGCTCGGCGCATCCGCTGGCTTCCCTGGCAGGACTGAGAATGCTCATGGATGGGGGCAATGCAGTGGATGCGGCTGTGGCGACGGCGGCCGCGCTGAATGTGGTGGAACCCTTCATGTCGGGATTGGGCGGCGCCGGTTTCATGCACATCCACAGTGCGCGCGACCAGACTCAGAAGGTGCTGGATTACATGGGGCTCGCGCCGAAAGCAGCGACTCTCGACAAGTTCGACAATGAGGAACACCGTCTCAGGGGCCCTCTGCCGACACTCGTACCAGGTGCATGTGGTGGTTGGTTGGAAGCACTGGCGCAGTATGGTACGATGGATGCCAGCACCGTCTTCGGCCCTGCGATCGAATATGCCGAGTCAGGTTTTGCCGTCACCGTGAAGGGGCACGAATTCATTTCCAGCGCCGTCGCGGATCTGCACAAACATTCGGGCCCTGACGTCTCCTATCTGATCGATGGCAAGGCGCCGCGGCCCGGTGAGATCATCGTGCAAAAGGATCTCGCGACGACTCTGCGCAGACTTGCAGAGGGCGGTCGTGGGTTGTTCTACGAGGGTGAGATCGGCGAGAGAATCGTCGCACATCTGCAGAGTCTCGGTGGTCTGCTGACGCGTGAAGATTTGGGTGCCTTTCGGCCGACCTGGCAGGATCCGATCTCGACCACCTACCGAGGCTATACGATCTGCGGACCACGGCCCCCCTGTCAGTCGGCCCAATACCTGCTGCAGTTGAACATTATAGAGGCCTACGATCTGATCGATATGGGCCACAATACGGAGCAGACGCTGCATCTGTTTCTGGAGTCGGCAAAATTGGCTGTCGCTGATCGCGCCGCCTATACAGGGATCCAGGATCCACCGATCGAGGGTCTGTTATCCAAGCCATACGCTGCGTCGAGACGAAAGCAGATCGGCGAACGCGCCGCATCGTCGGGCGGAGAATCCTTCAATCCCCGGCTCGATGAAGGTCAAGTGCATCGAGGCGATCCGACGGCCTGGATGAAGACGGAGTGCACGACACATTTCGACGTGATCGATGCGGCGGGGAATGCCGTGGCCGTCACCCAGAGTCTGGGGGCGGGCTTCGGATCCGCCGTGGTTGTACCCGGAACGGGCATTGCACTGAACAACCTGGGACGATGGTTCGACTTCCACGAGGACAGTCCCAACGTCATCGGTCCGTCCAAGAAGATCGAGATGCCCATGTCCCCCGTGCAAATCTGGGACGCAGGTGGGCTACGGATGCTCGTCGGAACACCCGGGAGCTACGGCATTCTCCAGACCACACCGCAGATGATCATGAATGTCCTCGATCACGGGATGAACATGCAGGCTGCCATCGAAGCGCCCAGGGTGAAGGCGGCTCAGGGAGTCACGGCGGACGTGGAGACGCGCATTCCTGCTCACGTGCTTGCGGGATTGGAAAAGCGTGGTCACGAGCTGAATCGGATCGGCGACTGGTCCGCCGGCGTCGGTGGAGGCCAGGGGATCTGGGTAGACCCGGAATCAGGTGCCTTTATGGGTGGTGCGGATCCCAGGCGAGATGGGTACGCCATCGGCTGGTGAGATCGTTCCGCAGCGTTCGCCGCAGAGCTAATCCGTGCGGTTGTCCGACTGTCCCTCCAACGCCGCCAGGCGATGTTCAATCCTCTCCAGCTTATCGAGAATCAAGGCGTGCACATATACCGCATCCATCCCCACCGGGCTGTCTGCACTGGCAATCAGATCGATGACACTCTGCAGTTCTGATTTGAGTTTCATGTTGTCTGCTCCTGGGTTCTTGTGACCTATTGCGACAGCCAAAGTTGACTGCATACGAGTAAGGCGGTTCTGTAAGTTACCAACTCGCGCCGTGGGCAACACGCTGCACCGGCCAGGAAAACGCAAAACTCTATGAACAAGATTTCCAACGCACGAATCGCTGTTCTCGGTCTGGGATACGTGGGGCTGCCCCTGGCGGTTGAATTTGGCAAGAGCTATCCCACCGTCGGCTTCGACATCGACTTGTCAAGAATCGAGGCGCTGCGTGCCGGTAAGGATTCGACCCTGGAGGTCTCAGCCGATGAACTTGCTGGTGCCCAAGGACTGACGCTGACAAGTGATCTGGCGGCAATCGGCGATTGCAATACGTATATCGTCACTGTGCCGACACCGATAGACGAACACAAGCGTCCTGACATGCGGGCCCTGCTGGCTGCCAGTCATACGATCAGCTAGGTCTTGAGCAAAGGGGATGTGGTGATCTATGAGTCGACGGTCTATCCAGGGGCGACAGAGGAGGTCTGTGTACCACAGCTGGAGAGTGGTTCAGGACTGACCTTCAATGTGGACTTCTTTGCCGGTTACAGTCCTGAGCGTATCAATCCCGGCGACAAGGCGCACCGACTACCAAACATCACGAAGGTGACATCGGGCTCCACGGACGAAACGGCGACGTATGTCGATGAACTCTATGCCTCCATTATCGATGCGGGGACACACAAGGCCGCAAGTATTCGTGTCGCTGAGGCGGCGAAGGTCATTGAGAACACCCAGCGGGATTTGAATATTGCTCTGATCAATGAGCTGTCGCTGATCTTCAGTCGCCTGGGGATCGATACAGAGGATGTGCTCAAGGCGGCGGGTACGAAATGGAACTTCCTGCCCTTCCGGCCGGGGCTGGTCGGTGGGCATTGCATCGGTGTCGATCCGTATTACCTGACGCATAAGGCGCAGGAGATCGGCTATCACCCGGAAATCATCCTGGCTGGACGACGCATCAATGACCAGATGGGTCACCACATCGTCGACCGGTTGATCCGCTCGATGACACAGTCTGGGATCAACGTGGTCAACAGTCGCGTGCTGATCCTCGGTCTGGCCTTCAAGGAAAACTGCCCCGATATCCGCAACACGCGCGTCGTGGATCTGATCAGCGAACTACAGAGCTATCACATTCAGGTTGATGTGCACGATCCATGGGTCGATGCGGCAGAAGCGCAGCATGAGTATGGTGTGGAGCTTGTTACCGACGTGCCCGACGACTCGTACGATGCAATCATCCTCGCTGTTGCCCATGATACATTCCGCGAGCTGGGTGCAGAGGGCATCGGCCGCTTCGCCAAGGCCGACCACGTCATCTTCGACGTGAAACATATCCTGCCTCGTGAACTGGGTGCCGAACGACTGTAGGCGTGCCTGCCTGAGGAAAGCGGGACCGGCCGCTCACTCTAGGACAGCGTCTCCTATTCTGCTGCCTCAATTGATCGCACCTCATCGGACCAGTCGCGCCACAGATCCCCGTGTGGATCACGCATCATGACTTCATCTGGAACAGACTCCGCCGTTTTGGCAAAGGCGTAGATCGTCGCTTGGCGAATCACATCGTTCAGCTGATTCTGGCCAGCCATGTGTAGCAGATTCGCATGCCACAACACGACGGAGCCAACGGGCCCCTGCGTGATGACAGGCTCCGTATCGGCCTTGAGATCGAGCAGTGGCTGCGCCGTGTAGCCATTCCACTCGGCCTGACCCTCCGGCGTAGCGGGTGGTGGGGTGTCCCGGTGCACGGCATCCCAATAATCCCAGATCCGCTGATGGCTTCGTGGAAAGAGTGTCAGACCACCGCCCTGTGGTGGAAGGTCATCGACATAAGCGGCGATCTGTATGCGCCAACGAGTGTCATACAATGCCTCGGAGTGGGCGCCGGCATACTCGGCGGCAGGCGCTGGGCTGTTGGGCAGGGTGCAGTAGAGTCCACGCGTGCCTTGTCCTGTCATCCAGGTGGGCCCCGTCTTCGGCAATCGCAGTTGCTCGGTCTTGCCCGTTGCTTTGCCCGTCCAGTCTTCGGACTTGGGGCCCAGGTGTGTCTCCATGCCTTCTACGACACTCTCCTTCATCAGACACGGACCCGTGGTGCCGCCTGCTTCGTCGGTACCTGCGGGCCACACGACCTGTCCCGTGCCCAATAGCTGTTCGGCGATGTTCCACAAAGCGCGCGGCGCTGTATCCAGTAGCAATTTCTCGGTGCCATTGCGCGTGTAGAGACGGTGCCCACGACCGCAGAACAATGGATCGCCGCCCTCCTCTGGTCGCTGATAGTTCTCTGATTCCTCCTTGGTGAAGGGCAGCCAGGTGGAGGGATCGTCGCGCTTCATACTGGGTCGGTGTTCGTCGATCAGGTCCCACATCCCATCGCGTACCTGGCGGCACAATTCGGCATCGAGTACACCCGGCAGTACGAGCAGACCGTCCCGTTTGAACTGTGCGATCTGTGATTGGGTCAGTAATTCGACCTGATGTAGATCGGGCGAGGGGTTGGTCATGGAAGGCTCCGTGAGAAGGGATGTGGATGACGCTGTCGCGTCTTCGATCTGGACATGTTACCGTCCAAGGTCCTGCTGGCGCCAGTCGCAGAAACGTGCCTCCCACTCCTCGACCATGGGATAGAGACCCTGCAGGGGCGCACCCTCGGCAAGCTGAATCCGAATGAAATCCTCGCGGTCTTCGTGTACCATCACTTCTTCAGCGACGGCCGGGATCATGGCTGCAGGGACGACGAGGGTCCCGTCGTCGTTGGCGCTGATCACATCCCCAGGACACACCAGGACACCGAGCACAGCCTATGGGGACACTGAAATCGACGTTATAGACCGTTCCACCCGGACTGCAGGGCCTGGGCGAGAAGGTCGGCAGCTCCATTCGAGAGTCCGGCTCGAATCACGCACACCCATGTTGCTGACACTGCCAACAGCACCACGCGTCAGGTCTTCACGTCCCGGTACCTGCCCTCGACAGCTGCTCGATCACTTCGGCTGTGGACCGATCAAAATCGGGGCCTCGCATACGTTCTCCTTGAAGGTCTCAGGCAGTCAGTAGCTCCAGCAACCGGGCGCTGACGGCATCCATCTCGCCGGTCTGCAGGAACTGGGGATTGATCGTGAGGTTTTGCCGATCCTGCGCAACACGAATACTAGGTTCTCCAGCGGCCAGGGCAGCGGCTAGGTCGGCCGCATCGCGACCCAATATCCGCGGTTCGATCAGCAGTTGGGCCACCGGGATCCCGTCGCTGTATCTGGCGTATCCTGGAGCGCCGTCGATGCCATCGATCGCAGCCACTGCGGCCACCACTGATGCCGCTTCAGCCTCCCATTGCTGCGTGATGATGTCATGATCCAGTTCCTGGTAGATCTCCACCGCCTTCACGAGTCCGATCATATCTTCCTTGGTCGTCTTCATCGACCGACCATGGCTGTGGAGGGGTGCGGCGTGGGGAATGCAGGTCTCGACCATTGCCCGGCTACACAATACGAGGGCCGAATTCTGCGGTCCGCGCAAACCCTTGCCGCCGCTGATGACGACCACATCCGCCCCCGTATCCTTCAAGCCACGCAGATTTCCAGCGGGCGGTACCTCAGCGGCCGCGTCGACGATGACGGGCACGTTGTGGGCATGGGCAATCCCCACAGTTTCTGTCAGTGACAGAGGCAGGTTCATCGTGCGCTGGCCATAGACGTGGATGACGGCCGCTGTTTGCGGCCCGATTACGTCGGCCAGTTCCCAATCGAAGGCCTGCCAGGCATGACCGATCTCGACGATCCTGGCACCCACCTGCGTGAACGCGTGATCATAGGGGTTGCGATGCGACCGCTGCATCACCACTTCATTTCGCATGCCGGAGGTCTCGGGCAAACGCGCAACCTTCGCCGCCCCACCACCTGTCATCGTTGCCGCCGTCGCGACGGCAAGACCGGCGGAACAGCCGCCGGCGATGAAGCACCCTTCGACGCCGATCAGTTGTGCCAAGCGTCGCCCTGCGGCGCGCTGCAGTTCGACGACATCAACATGCCAGGCCGCTGCTTCCGCCATTGCTGTCACCACTTCGGGCCGCACCAGGGCACTGCCGATGATTGTCATGGGCCCCCAGGCATTGATCACCTGACGAACCCCTAACTCGGTGTAGATGGACATTGCACTTTCCTGCCGTATCGGGTCTGGGCCATCACGTTGTTGCGTCATGGACCGATGTCAGCCAAGAACCAAAGGCATATGAGGGTCGATGGAAACGGGAGGCGGGCGCCTGCACTCGGAATCGACCCGTGTTCCCCGAAACTGGACTCTGAGTTTGTGTCACACTCTCTGAAAAGCCTGTACAGAAACTGATATAACTGCTTAGCTGGCGAGCAAATGCTGCTAAAAGTTTCCACACCCGTGTCGTCCGGCCGGTCGAGACTCACCCAAAACTTTCTCAAATCAGTGTTTTACCCATCAGACCCATTCACGGGTCAGGTTCG
>Ga0114999_10000554_pt1 | contig 55552 bp, 40 predicted proteins | sample ArcticOcean_MG_C_3_FD_89820 | JGI IMG/M metagenome (GOLD analysis project Ga0114999, IMG submission 89820) | Marine microbial communities from western Arctic Ocean - ArcticOcean_MG_CB8_126 | ecosystem: Environmental > Aquatic > Marine > Oceanic | place: Arctic Ocean: Canada Basin | collected...
ACTTACGACTCATCCGTGAACCCGTTCATCGAACAAAAATGAATGTCCTGTCAACCAGACACCAAATACAACACTTCGCCAATGATATCCAGGTTCAGGCCGGTATCCGGACACGCTGCTAGGTGCAGGATGCGCAATGCAGTCCAAACACGCAATACTTGACAGTCGCGGGGAGGAGAAAACGTCGAGAACGGCGACATTCAGTCACCCAAACTTTTACCCCTTCTGCCGGCTTGACCAACGGGGTACAATGTTTGGTGTTTATCCATTTCCATCGACTTTCTGCCGGAACACCGGATTCAAACCAATATGACCACTACCACGAACGATAGCAGCGGCTTTCCCTGGATGAAGGTGTTAGTTAGCACGGTCCTTTGTTCGGCCTTTGTTGGTGTGGGAATCGGCGGATTTGTGTTATTGGCAGCGATGAAACCGCAGCCTCCGCGCCGGGAGAAGACGCAAAAGGTCTACGCCATCTCAACCTTTCAGGTCGAGCAAGCGGACCTTGAAGAGATCATCACCGCATTTGGTACCACACGCCCCAACCGCGAAGTGACGATTGATGCACAGGTGGCGGGCGAAATTGTCGTCGTTCGTGGCCATCGGTCCCAAACTGGAAATCAAGACAGGCTTGAGCAGGGGCTGAAGGTGGGACGTTCGGTAAGAGGCCCTGATCCGGTGGCGAACGCGGGAGACCAGTCACTCGATCCGGGCGCCACAAAACCATTCGCTGGCGATCTCTTACTGCAAATCGATGACGCGACTTACGCGAAACGAGTCGCGCAGGCACAAAACCGTATCCAAGAAGACGAAGCCGATGTAAAACGCCTTAAACAAGAACAGGCAAATAACGAAGACCTGCTGAACAAGGTGAAGAAGGACTACCAGATTTACCAGAAGCAATTTAATCGGATCAAGAAACTACACGATCGAAAAATTGCCACCGACAGCGAACTGGTAATCGCCGAGTTGGAATTGGCTCGCTACGAAGATGCGACCATAAAACACAAGAACGAACAGGCGTTGTTTCCGATCCGTATTGATCTGCTGAAAAAGAAACAGCAAACTCACCAGACCGATCTGGAGCTGGCACAACTCGATGTCGCGCGGACGAACGTCAGGCCGCCCTTCTCCGGCGTTGTCAGCGAAGTGATGGTTGAGTTGGGGAAGTATGTGAATGTTGGCGAGCCGTTGTTCCGGCTGACCGACACCTCAGAAATTGAGATCCCACTCCCATTGACGTTGCACGATTACGCAGAAATCGAAAAGAAGTTGATCCGAGGAGAGATGCCGCGAGTGGAACTATCGAAAAACGAGACCACTCCCAAACTTTGGGTCGGCTACGTTGTCCGCAGCGCGCCAGAAGCCGAAGTCACAACACGTACGGTCAACGTATTCGTTCACGTTGACAACAACGGGCCGGAAAACCAGGACCCTGACCAGCCGATCGATTTGCTGCCCTCGGTCTTCGTGCATGCCCGCATCGAAGGTCCGATCATCACTGAAGCCATTGTTGTGCCGCGCGATGTCATTCGCGACGGCAAATTATTCGTCATCACAAATCTCAAGAAAGTGTCACCGATCGTTGACAAATCGGATTCAAAAAGCGGGTCCGCTGCGCCGGCCGACGTTTTCGAGGGCGTGGTCGAGGAGCGGAAGGTCACCGTAAAACGTGCGCTGCGGAATCTGGCGATTATCTCCGACGGTTTGAATCCGGGCGATCGGGTGGCGATGACAAACCTCGATGTGATCCACACCGGCGCAAAAGTGCGTATCGAAACTCATTTCAGTCTCGACAATGCGCTCGAAGAACAAGGGGTTCCTGCATTGCGGCGCTACGACGGCAGCGGCAAGTTGGCGGGCGGCCCCAGCAACGACGACCAGAACAGTGCCGAGAATCGGAACTGAGCAACTGCAAAAGCAGTGGTCGGCTCATTGGTTCAGTTTGGCCACAGTATCGCCCGGACGAATCTCGCCGGATGTCACCACACGGGCGTTGATCCCGCGCAGATTCAACTCAATTCCGACTTCCGAATTGACAAATTTCAGCGCAGCATTTCCGAAGCGCTCATTGAATTTTGCACAACCGCGGTGTGGCTGGTCGGTGACTTCAATCACTGCCGAGCCGAGCGCAAGCCGCGTCCCCGGCGGCAGGTTCTCGCCGCTCAGGTCAAGATCGACGTAGAGTTGATCGCCCGCCAACGGCCAACGATCGCGTTCGACAGCAATCAGAGAAATCGCGCGAACGTTTGTGAGATTGACCTGCATGTCGGGGTGTGCCAACCCATCTTCACTGATCGTGCTGGGGCGAACTTTCCAATTGTCGCCAACCAGCCCGTCGTTGACATCGAGAACACCTTTCTCCAGCGTCTCCCGCTGGCTTTCCGCCGCCCGACAAACAATCAATTCGAGCGTACCTTGATCCTGCGGCGATCGACGGATCTCGTCGATTCCGGCTTCCAATTCCGCACGAGTTCTGTGGGTGACAGCGGACATTCACGACCCCTCTCTGATACGTTGACATCTGGCAGGCTCAGAACAGCCATGCTAACGAAGCAATTGTGAAAATGCGGCGATTCATTGTACTGGAGCGCGATAGTTCAGGAAACGGCATCATGCGATGTTTCTCCCGCCCGCCGGCTCCGTCTTGATGATGCTGTGAATGGCGTCGGCCTGCTTTGCAGTGCGATGGTTCCTTTTGGCATCACGATGTCTGTGGCGATGGCAGTAATGGACGGCGTCGCGTTGTCGCGATACGATATGCACCTGCAGCCATCACATCGGCCGGTATTTTCGGACGGCTCGCAATGGTTCTCATTCTCGCGAGGGCGCAATTAATGAAACGCACTTTTTTAATCGGAATCGTGTGTGCGGCGTGCGCCGTACTCGGCGTGGGATGCGACGATGTTGTTGACGAGAGGGATCTGTCGGGAATTCACAACGTTGGCACCGGCACCGGACCCAGCGGCTCGTACCTCGACACCGAGCCCAAGTTGGAAGCGATCACGGAAATCTCGCCAGACATTCGCGACTATTTCGACCGGTCGGTCGAAGAGCGAAAACGAGTCCGCCGCGCGTTGAATTCAGAAGTTGGCCAGTTGAACGCGACGCGGCGCAGAGCGCGGACGGATGGCGAACGATTCGCCGTCGACACCGAGATTGATAATCGCAAGCAGAAACTTGCTCTATTACCCAAAAGTTACCCGGTTCCGCAGTTGGATCTGGCGCACCTGCACGAGGGGCAAATTGGTGGCATCCACCGCGTCCTGGTCCTTCGGGTTGAAGAGGGTTCGACCGCCTTGGTATGCCGTTCGACCGACCGAAACCAGAAAAACGTCGTGATGCTGAAGTTGCTGAACATGGCCAATCTGACGCCCAGTAGAGAAGTCATTTTCGAGACGCCGTTGCGAGTGAGTGGAACAACGACAATTTCGACGCCCAGCGGCGGCGAGCGGACATTGTTTGTGCTGAAGACGTTTCGCAACGCGCAGCTCAATCCATACAAGCCACTCTACGAGCAGGAGCATCCTGACCTGGCGGAATCCGATCCGATGTCGCCCGAGCCATCATCGCCTGAGACACCCTCGGCGAACACCGAGAGCACGGCGACCAAGAAACCGGCCGAGACCGATCCGCCACCGAGAAACAAGGAGTCGGACGAAAAGGCCGCCGCGAGCAAATTGAAACTCGCGAAGGTCTTCATCAAAAAGCGCAATACATCGGTCGCCAGGAAGCGACTGCAATCGATCATCGACGATTACACCGAGACGAAGGCCGCCGGAGAAGCAAGGAAACTGTTGGAAGGTCTCGACTAGACGGCTTGATCACCTTCCCAACAATCGCGACCATCCGGGTCCGCACGATCGACAACAAGTGACCGAACTCCCAAGACAACTGGATACAACAACATGATGCTACGAATATTTGTCATTGTCGCGTGCCTGTTTTGTTCTTCCGCCGAGCGCACCGCCGAAGCTGCCGACAAACGGCCGAACTTCCTGTTCATTCTGACCGACGATCAGTCGCCCGAGACGCTGAGCGCCTATGGCAACACGGTTTGTGAGACCCCAAACATCGATCGTCTGGCGGCAGAGGGTATGGTCTTTCACGACGCGCACCACATGGGGGCATGGGTCGGGGCAGTCTGCACGGCGTCGCGAACGATGATAATGACCGGTCGAACTTTATGGCGAGCACCGGGAGCCAGAGGTCCGGGCATTCAGCAGACAAAAATGTTTCGCAAGCGAGCGGCACAGCAAAGCATGCCGGCCGTCTTCAACCGCGCCGGCTACGACACCTTCCGAACCTGCAAGCGAGGCAACAGTTTCAACGAAGCCAATATGCTGTTTACTGTGAGCAAAGTCGCCACCAAACGAGGCGGCACGGCAGAAGGAGGAAGCCAATGGCATGGCGACCAGGTCGTCGAGTACCTGGATCAACGGGCAGCCGAAAACGATCGCGACCCGTTCCTCATTTACTTCGGTTTTTCTCACCCGCACGATCCCCGCAATGCGACGCCGGAGTTGGCGAAAAAATACGGCGCATTCAACATCAATATCCCAACCAAACCCAACCCCAACGCACCGCCGCTGCAAATCAACTATTTACCCAAACATCCGTTCCACCACGGACACCCCGGATTGCGAGATGAGGTCAAAGTACAGGGGGTGATGACAAAACGGGACGAAGCAACAATCCGCAACGAACTCGGACGCGAGTACGCCTGCATCGAAAACATCGATCAACAAGTCGGCCGCGTTCTAAAACAACTCGAAGCGATGGGGGAACTCGACAACACCTACATCATTTACACGGCCGACCACGGCATCGCCGTCGGACGACACGGGCTAACCGGAAAACAGAACCTCTACGAACACACGTGGCGCGTCCCGTTCATTGTCCGCGGCCCCGGTATCAAGCCAGGCAGCAAAACGTCGGGTTACACTTACCTGCTCGATGTGTTTCCCACCATGTGTGACCTGGCGGACGTCGAAGTGCCGAAAGCTGTCGATGGCAAGAGTTTTCGATCCGTATTGGAAGGAAAGACCGAGCGAATTCGCGACACCCTGTATGGCTGCTATTGCGGCGGCACCAAGCCGGGCATGCGATCCGTCAAAACCGACGGTTGGAAGCTGATCAAATACGACGTGCTGGAAGGAACAGTCCGCGAGACGCAACTCTTCAATCTGCGGGACAACCCGAAAGAGTTTCTCGCCGAACATCACGCCGCCGATGTTGCCGCCCTGCTGAAGCACACGCCCACTGCCAGTCAGATCAACCTTGCTGACAAACCAGAACATGCCGCCAAACGCAAAGAACTCGAAGAACTGTTACGGAAAGAAATGAAACGGTTGGGCGACCCATATGAGTTGGTCGATTAGAGTTTCAGAGGTGTGTTTTCGCATTGACGGGTGCCACTGGCGTGTCGCCAGTGCCCACCCCCACCGCACTGGCGACACGCCAGTGGCACCCCATTTGATTGTTTTGCTACAATTCCGGAGAGTTTTCCGTGCTACGAATTCTTGCCGTGCTGTTTCTCGTTTCTGCCTGCATTCCTGTTGTACGGGGCGACGACTTGCCGCGCGGCGTCGTCGATACGCAGAATCCGAAAGACATTCCGCTCACACCGGCGGAATCGCTAAGCCGCATCACCGTGCCGAAGGGGTTTCACGTCACGCTGTTTGCCGGCGAACCGGATTTGCGGCGGCCGATTGCGTTCGACTTCGACGACCGGGGCCGGTTGTGGGTTATTGAGAATTACTCGCATCCCGTGTGGAAGGCCGAGGGCGGTTCGGATCGCATCCTGATTCTGGAAGACTCAAACAACGACGGTCGATTCGACAAGCGCACGGTCTTCTGGGACAAGGGGCGGTATTTGACGGGAATCGCCGTCGGGCATGGCGGCGTCTGGATTGCCAACACGCCCGAGTTATCCTTCATTCCCGATCTCGATGGAAACGATGTCCCGGATTCCAAACCGATTGCAATGCTCGATGGGTTTGAGATTTCCAAGAACAACGTGTTGAACAATTTTCACTGGGGACCGGACGGTTGGTTGTACGGTGCGATCGGTCTTTCGACACCCTCGCTGGTCGGCGTTCCCGGCACACCCAAGGATGAACGGACTCGCATCACACGCGGGATCTGGCGATTCCATCCGATCCACCACGAATTCGAGTCGGTCGCCGAGGGGATGGTGAATCCGTGGGGGGCCGACTTCAACGAGTACGGCGACCTGTTTACCTCGAACACCGTCATCGCGCACCTGTGGCACATCGTCCCCGGCATGTACTGCCAGCGCCGTGCCGCCGAAGCCGACAACCGCTACGCTTACGGTCGCGTTCAGTCGATTGCCAATCATTTGCACTGGGGCGGTGGCGTGTGGCAAAGTTCGCGGGAGGCCGACGATCATCACTCGGTCGCCGGCGGCGGCCACGCACACTGCGGCGGTATGATTTACCTCGGCGACAATTGGCCGAAGAAATACCGTGGCACGTTCTTCACCAACAACCTGCACGGCAACCGAGTCAACAACGATCGGCTCGTCCCAAAGAATTCCAGCTATGTCGGCGTACATGCCGACGATTTCCTGTTCGGCAACGATCCCTGGTTTCGCGGGATGTCGATCAAGTACGGCCCCGACGGCGGCGTTTACGTTTCCGATTGGCACGACATCGGTGAATGCCACGACAGCGACGGCAGCCATCGCAGCAGCGGCCGCATTTTCAAGGTGGTCTACGGAAAGCCGAAACAGCGAACCGTCGATCTTCAGAAGCTGAGCGCACTCGAACTCGCCGAATTGCATCTGCACGCCAACGATTGGTTCACGCGCCATGCACGGCGAATTTTGCACGAACGCGCAACATCGGGACAGGACGTGTCCGCAGCGCGAAAGCGGCTGCGCGACATCTTGAAGAACGACAAAGATGAGCTGCAGAAACTGCGTGCACTGTGGACGTTGTTCCTTATGGATGAATTCGAACAGTCGGAACTGGTAATTTTGCTCAAGCACGACAGCCAACACGTTCGCCGCTGGGCGGTTCGATTGCTGGTTGATCAACAGTATCCCGGTGCCGCAGCGTTAACAGAAATGACGCGGTTGGCGCGCGACGATGATTCACCCAAAGTTCGGTTGGCGTTGGCATCGGCCCTCCAACGACTGAAGCCCAAACACCGTTGGAACATTGCCCGGGCGTTAATGAGCCACGCGGAAGATGCTGAAGATCATTACCTGCCGTTGATGATCTGGTACGGCATCGAGCCGCTGGTCAACGCGAACAATGAGGCCGCACTGAAACTTGCGACCTATGCAAAGATTTCACTATTAAGGCGACACATTGCTCGCCGGACTCTGGATATCGATTCACCTCCCACCGAACGGGTCGTGCGGGCGGCATTGCGTAGCACGGACGCAAAGGTTCGTCTCGATTTTCTCGCAGGCATGCTCGATGCGCTGGACGGAACGGGCGGTCAACGCGCCCCCGCATCGTGGGCATTCCTCTATCGGCAGGTGGCTGCCAGTTCCAATCCAGCCTTGCGTTCCAGCGGTGTTCGTCTGGCGACAATTTTTGGAGACAAGAAAGCGATTGCCAAGCTTCGGCAAACGGCGCTCGATGAACGGTCGTCGGCCGATGACCGCCGCGATTCGTTCCGTGCGCTGTTGAAATTAGACAGCGGTTTGCCCGTGCCGTTGCTGCACGAGTTGATCGCCAAACCATCTCCGTTGCGGCGGGATGCGATTCAGGCACTCGTTATTCGAAACGAACCATCGACGGCCAAATTCTTGCTGGGTCTGTATCCCAAGCTTAACACGGCCGAGCGACAGGATGCCATCGGCGTGTTGGGTACGCGACAGAAGTTTGCCGTCGCGTTACTAACCGCCATCGAGAAAGACGCCGTCAATCGCCGCGACGTCTCAGCCTTCGCCCTGCAGCAGCTACGGTCGTTCAGCGACGCCGGGCTGAGAAAACGCATCGATAACCTGTGGGCCGACGATGCAAAACAGATCAAGAAGTCGGACGAGATCACCCGCTACAAACAACGGATGACGGCGGACTATCTGAAAACCGGCAGCGTCGCTGCCGGCCGCCTTGTGTTCGAGAAGACATGCGCGAAGTGTCACGTGCTGTTTGGCGACGGTGCGACAATCGGCCCCGACCTGACCGGTTCGGGCCGCAAGAAAATCGACTACGTGCTGAGCAACCTGGTCGATCCCAACGCGGTGATCGATCCGAAGTACCGCCTGACAAAAGTTCTGACAACCGACGGTCGCCTCTTCAGCGGCTTCGTCATCCTGCACGATGACAAATTCATTAAACTACGGACACAGGAAGCTCGGGTCAAACTCTCGTTGAACGACGTCGAAGAACTACGAACGTCCAAGACATCGATGATGCCCGAAGGCATGTTACGAACCTACAGCGACGAGCAGGTGCGCGATTTGTTACTGTATCTGGCAAGCGACGAGCAGGTGGCCCGTTCGGCTGGAGGCGCGGAATAGAATAACGCGAGTCGATTCGTTATCTTTCGACCAAACAACTTCGTCCCAGCCAACTCGGTTGGATTCGGTCTCAGTGTTCCGCCACTGATGGGTGAGTCATGCAACCAACAGAAGCCAAGCCCAGCTGGTTGTCGGTAGTCACGTCGATCTGTATCGCAACCGTCGGCGGAATCGCTTTCGCGTTGTGCTTCTTGCCAACATGTCGTGACAACGGCGAAGTCGTTGAAGTGTACCTGGCTGCCCGCGCCATTGGCGCAATTGGCGTTACCGCCGTTCCCGCAGGACTTGTCGCCAGAAGAATGAACATCACGCAACCAGAGATGGTGGTGATCGCATTGTTGTATTTGAGTTCCTTCGTCTTGCCGTCGTGCTACAGCATTGTGGCGTCGTCCTATGGCCTCGGCGTATCCGCGTTCTTGTGGAGTTTCTTTTTACTCACGGATGGAAATCCTGCTTTTGTTGCAAACCCGCTGTGCTGGTTTGCGTTTTACCTGCTATCGATGCAACGCTGGGCCATTGCTGCTTTGTTGGCATTGGTTGCTGTGTCGCTTGGATGCGTCGGCGGGTTTTTGTTGATTGGGGTGGAGCACAACGTGTCACTCGCCCCGACACCCCTGATATTCAAATTGAGTAGTGGCTACTATGTCTGGTTATCGAGCCTATTCCTGGTCGGCGCTTCGGCGGCAGTTCGATGGCCGATTTCTGTTCGAAACGCAGTCACGCCGGAAGTCGAGCGCTGAGTAGCAACGATGGAGTAGACGACGGTTCGCCTACTGAGCGCCTCCCCCGAAGAACGGAAACATTTGTATGCAACAGGTTGAACAATTTCTCGATGCCAACGCCGACCGGTTTGTTGATGAACTGACGGAGTTTCTGCGGATTCCCAGTGTGAGTGCCGACCCGGCTTATGCGGCCGATGTGCGCAGGGCGGCGGAGTTTACGCGGGACCGGCTGGTTGACGCCGGGCTGACTGTCGAACTGATTGAGACCGACGGGCACCCGATTGTGTACGGCGAATGGCTGCAGGCTGCCGACGCACCGACGGCAATGGTTTACGGGCATTACGATGTGCAGCCGGCCGACCCGATTGACCAATGGATTTCACCGCCTTTTGAACCGACGGTGCGAGACGGGCGAATTTATGCTCGCGGGGCGACCGACGACAAAGGGCAGATGTTTACGCATGTCAAATCGGTCGAGGCCTGGCTGAAAAGCGTTGGCAAGTTGCCGGTGAATGTCAAATTCATAATCGAGGGTGAGGAAGAAGTCGGCAGCGGCAATCTGGATATCTTTCTGGCGAACAATAAGGAGAAGGTGGCCTGCGACATCGCTGTCGTCAGCGACACCAGCCAATATGCGCCCGGCATGCCGGCCATTACCTACGGTTTGCGGGGAATTCTGGCATGTGAAGTCACGCTCAACGGCCCGTCGCAGGATTTGCACAGTGGCATGTTCGGCGGGTCGGTGGCAAATCCGGCCAATGCGCTCGCCCGCCTCATGGCAACGCTGCACGACGAACAGGGCCGAGTGCAGATTCCGGGCTTTTACGACGGTGTCGAACCACTTTCTGAGGAGGAACGCACGCGATTGGCGAACCTGCCGTTCGATGAGGCGTCTTACCTGGCAGGATTGGGCGTCACTGCAACATTCGGCGAGGAAGGTTACACGACTTTGGAGCGGCGTTGGGCGCGGCCGACCTGCGACATCAACGGCATTTTCGGCGGTTACACCGGTGCAGGACCGAAGACAATTGTGCCAGCATCGGCGACCGCGAAAATCAGTTGCCGTCTGGTGCCGAATCAAGATCCGCATGCGTTGACGGAAGCGTTGCGTAAACATCTTGAATCGAATTGTCCGGCCGGCGTGACGATGGAGTTTTCGGCCTATCACGGAGGCGAGGCGTTGGTGTTTGCGACCGATAGTCCGTGGATGAAAGCGGCTGCCGTGGCCATCGAGCGGTCGTTCGGGACGGCTCCGGTGTTGATTCGCGATGGGGGTTCGATTCCCGTCGTCACTACCTTCCGCGACCTGCTGGGAGTCGATACACTCCTGTTGGGTTGGGGGCAGGACACCGACAATTTGCACAGCCCCAACGAGCGGTTCAGCCTGGACGATTTTGCGAACGGAATTCGGGCCAGCGCCTATTTGTGGGATGAGTTGGGGCGTCGATAGGCTGCTCGTTCGCTGCGAAACCGCAAGCGGTGTCGATGCGCGTTGGGATACATTCACAATCTGGTTCTGGTTGAAGATTTCATATGCTTGATTTGCAGTTTATTTGTGACAATCGGGATGCGGTGGCCGAGAACTGTCGGAATCGTGGGGTTGAAGTCGATATCGACAAGCTCGTGGAATTGCGCGAACGGCGCAGCGGGCTGATCCAAGACGGCGATCGACTGCGGCACGATCAAAAAGCAACGTCGTCGCAAATCCCGAAAGCGGCTGCCGACGAAAAACAATCGCTCATCGCGCGCGGCAAGGAACTCCGCGGATTGGTCGGCGAGAATGAAGTCGAGCTAAAACAGTTGGAAGCCGACTTGCGCATCGAGCAGGCGCGAATTCCCAACATGTCGCACCCCGATGCGCCGGTCAGTGCGTCGGAAGAAGATAGCGTCACGCTGCGAACGTGGGGCGAAAAGCCGCAGTTCGATTTCAAGCCGCTCGATCACGTCGAGTTGGCCGAGAAAAATAATCTGTTGGATCTCGAAGCGGGTTCGCGCGTCGCTGGCAACGGCTTTTATTTCTTGAAGAACGAGGCCGTTCTGCTCGAATTGGCGCTGCTGCAATACGCGGCGGCGAAAGTGCGTGCGGCGGGATTCGAGTTGTGCACCACGCCCGATCTGGCCCGCGATGACGTGCTCGAAGGTATTGGTTTTAGTCCGCGGGGACCGGAAGCACAGATTTATTCGGTCGAAAACAGCGACCTGAGCCTCGTGGCGACGGCGGAAATTACGCTCGGCGGCATGATGAAAGATCAGGTCATCGACGCTGCGGATGTGCCGATCAAGCTGGCCGGCATCTCTCATTGTTTCCGCACTGAAGCCGGCGCATACGGCCGCGCGACGCGCGGCATTTATCGCGTGCATCAGTTCACGAAAGTCGAAATGTTCGGCTTCACCACGCCCGACCTTGAAGCCTCGAACGCGTTTCAGGAAGAGGTTGTCGCCATCGAGGAAGACATCTTTCAGGGGTTGGGAATCCCTTATCGGGTTATCGACACCTGCACGGGAGACCTCGGCGGGCCGGCGTACCGCAAGTTCGACCTCGAAGCGTGGATGCCGGGACGCGGCGAAAATGGCGAATATGGCGAAGTGACATCGGCGTCGAACTGCACCGACTATCAGGCCCGACGGCTGAACACACGCTGCAAGTCGGCCGAGAAAAAAGGAACGCAATTCGTCCACACGCTCAACGGCACCGCGGTGGCGGTCACGCGGGCAATTGTCGCCATTCTGGAGAACTATCAGCAGGCCGATGGCAGCATCATTGTTCCGGAGGCACTGCGCCCTTGGGTGGGACAAGAGCAAATAGGGTAACTGGGCCGCTGACTTGGTGGTCCAGAATCCCCCAACGGTCCTTCATCGAGTGGCGTAAGTACTGACATCGGCCGGTTTGCGCCGTTTCTGCTTGACCAATTCGGCCCTGCCACAATAGCATGCACCCGGTTTCTCTGCCGTGAGTATGAATACGAAGCCAATGAGATCACGCCGTTCTTCCAATCACCGCGCAGCCAGGAAAACAGGTCATCTGTGAGTATTTCTCCCGAAGAATCGCCGACTCCCGCCGAAAATGAAAACGAGACCGAGGCGGGCACAAATGATGCCGGCGCGAATGATGCCGGCGCGACAGAGCAGCCGCAGGAGGGGTCGACACCGACCGACGGACTGCCGGAAGTTGAACCGCTGACGCCGGAAATTGTGGAAGATGAGGCACTGCGCGGCGACTTCATGCTGAGAGCGTTCATACTGGTGCTGGCCGCATTGGTGGCCTGGACCGAAATCGCCGAAACTTCCACACTGGTGCATGTGAAAACAGGGCAGTATCTGGCCTCGCATGGAGGGTTGCCGCCGAGAGTGGACGTGTTCTCCTTGACGGCGGTGGGACGACCGTGGGTCAATTTGAGTTGGCTGTTCGATCTGACGCTCGCCGGCGCGGTCGCCATTGCCGGCGTGAAGATGTTGACCTTTCTCAAGGTCCTGATTGTCGCGGCGACGTTTTTCCTTGTGACCCGATGTGTGCGGCCCGATGTTTCCACCTGGTGGGGATCGATTGCCGCTGCGCTGGCGCTGCTTGCCTGCCACCCGTACTTTACGGCCCTGCCGGAAGTTGTCACGCTGCTTGGATTGGCGGCCGTGTTGTGGATTCTGTATCGATGGCGAGATGCCGAGTCGAACCGCAACCTGATTTGGTGGCTGGTTCCCACGTTCATATTGTGGGCCAACCTCGATGGCCGCATGTTTTTGGGGTTGAGCCTGCTGGCGCTATACGCCATTGGCGATCTACTTGGTTCTCTCATCGGCGTTTCGGGGCTGGCCCAATCGGAACGGCGCCGCCAACTGTGGATTGTACTTGCCGCCTGTTTGGTCGCGGCCTGCCTGAATCCGTTCGGCTGGCAGGCATTGGCCGAACCGGCACGCTTGTATGGCATTGAGTACCCGGCGTTCCGTATCAATTTCGCGACCAGTACCGACGTGGCAAATTTCCAGTATTTCCCGCTGTTTCGCTGGCCAGTGATAGAGCGACCGCACGTTGTTGCCGGTCTTGTGCTCATGGCGGCGGCACTGGTGACGCTGGTGTTGAATCGTCGCCAATTCGATTTGGGCCACGCGTTTGCCCTGTTCGGATTTGCCGGCTTTGCTGCAATGGCCAGCCATGAGTTGGCCGCTGCCGCTGTTGTGGCGTGTGTGGTTGCGACGCTCAACGGACAGGACTGGTACCGGGACCGCTTTTCGCAGGTTTATTCAGTCGAGGTCAAGGAGCGATTATTCTCCAGTGGCGGGCGAGCGTTGACCGTGGTGGCGATGTTTGCGATTGCATTTCTCGCTGCCAGCGGCCGACTTAACGACCCGGCCGGTCGAAGAGTTGGCTGGGGCTTTCACCCCGAGTTGCAGTCGACAATTACCGGTCTGAAAAACGACACAGAGGATTCGTTCGACGATCACCCGTTTAACTTCAGAACCGACCAAGGTGATTTGCTGATCTGGGTGGGGCAAAAGCCGTTTATCGACAGCCGACTGTCACTATTCACAGGAACCGGCCCCGATGACCTGTTGTCGATTCACCGCAAGACGCGGCAGTCGTTGCGAAGTCGAGGGCCAGGCCAACCGTTCAGCGGTCGCAGCGAGATCTGGAAACAGACATTCGATCGTTTTGAAGTGACACACGTGTTGCCTCGATTGTCGGGGCAAGATCCCGATTATGCCACTTTCCTCAGCCTCCAGCTTCCCGATTGGACGATAACGCGACTTGGGAGTATGACGGCGTCGGTCTACAGGGCCGATATTCGCGAGAAGAATCAGAAGCTTGATGACTACCTGACAAAGCGGTCGCTGAACCTGATTGATGAAGCGTTTCGGGGAGAGGTCGAAGAATTGAAGCCGCGCACAAGTTGGCCTCAAACAAGCACGACCTACCAACGGATCCTCTCCAGTCCCCGCCATGTGCGGCCGGTAGCGGCTCAAAAGTCGCTGCATTTTGATCGCTACATTCAACAATTCCAGGACCCGGCAAGCGGGCAAATTCAAGCTCCGCACGAACTGGCCGCTGCAACCGCGCACCTCGCGATCCGTTTTGCCAACCAGGCTTTGGCCGAGAACCCGGAGAATCCGGATGCGTTTCAAGTATTGGGAAATGCATACATGTTTTTGTCTAAGTTAGAATCGTCGATTGTCGGCAGTGAGAACTACGATTCGTCGAGACGATATCGACAGACGATCGCCGCGTTCAATCAGGCGATCAAGATCGAGCCGGACAGAGCGGCGGTGCAGCTTGGCCTCTTTCTCGTCTACAACAACAACAAGAAGCTTCAGCTCGCACGGCGTGCGCTTCAGCGATTCGAGGAGTCAACCGATTTTGAATCCAACAAGTCGGAAGTCGGGCAAGCACAGCAGACAGGAATTTTAGAGGCGCAGATACGTCTTACGACTGAGGTAGAAACACAATTGAAGCGAATCGACGTCGAAATTGCGAAGGCAAGTTCCGGAGCGGAAGGCGTCGATATGTTCCGTGTCGCCCAATTTGCTTACGGGCAAGGATGCGTGTTGCGGGCGATCGAATTGCTGAAGCAGGATCCCACGGCAATCTCCGAACGACCCGAGATACGAATTTTCTACGCCATGTTGCTGCACGAAGCCGGTCAAGTACAGGAGGCCGCAGACATTCTGCAAAGCATCGAGGGGATTGCCGGTCAGGTTGAATTGCCGCCGGACTGGCAAAGTCTCGCCGCCTGGGCCAGCTTAGCCAACGGGAATTATGAAGGCGCAGTTTCCCTATGGACAAGCGCGGATGAAATGGCCCGGCAACAAGTCCAACCGTTGCTGGTACCGCTGGCCGTAAACGGACCAAGCATTTCCTGGACGCCGTCCCAATCTCAACTCATCGCCAATGCCATTGACAATGTCGGTGTCGCCGCGGCACGAATTCAATTCGATATCGGGCTAACCCATTTGGAAGCCGGGCAGTTTAAACAAGCGACCAATTGCTTTCAGAAAGTCGTCCAATTGAACCCCACTTTCGGAAGCCGACGGTTGGCCGAGCTCTATTATTTCCTGCTGACAGAAAAGCAGATCGAATCGCCGCTTCCGCTCGACCGCATTCCGCTCGACCCCGGCGACATGTTCGCCCCCGAAGAAGCCACGACGCCGGCTGAGACGGACAAACTACAAAACAAATAGTGTTTGGTTCGCGTCACAGCCCAGTTAGCCCGCCATAAATACAAGGCGGGCCGGTGATCTGACACTGCGCGAAACATTTGAACGATCATTAGCCACTGCAGGTCGGCCGCCGGTGTATTCACCGGCGGCTAAATGAATATGCCATTCAGCGCTGCAGCGGTCGATATTGAATTCGGTGGGGCTGATCGGCCTCATCTCCCAGTCGCGCCCTGCGCTGAATATCGTACATTTCGTAATTGCCCTCGAACCAGACCGTGCGGCTGTTTCCTTCGAAGGCCAGAATGTGCGTGGCAACTCGGTCCAGAAACCAACGATCGTGGCTGGTGACCATTGCGCAGCCGCCGAATTCCATCAACGCGTTTTCGAGCGAGCGCAGCGTATCGACGTCGAGATCGTTCGACGGTTCATCGAGCAAAAGGAGATTGCCTCCCGTCCTCAACAGCTTCGCCAAATGAACCCGGTTGCGTTCGCCACCGGAGAGTTCTCTAACGAACTTCTGTTGATCGGATCCTTTGAAGTTGAATCGCCGCACATAAGCCCGCGCGTGAATTCGTGAAGAACCAATCTCAAGATGCTCATGACCGCCGGAGATTTCCTCGAACACGGTCTTGTCCGGATTGAGTGTGTCGCGTGATTGATCGACGTATGACAGCGAAACGGTCTCCCCGATTCGCAGCGTCCCGCTGTCCGGCTGTTCCTGCCCCGTAATCATCCGAAACAACGTCGTTTTACCCGCACCGTTCGGTCCAATCACGCCGACAATGCCGCCGCGGGGAAGATCGAAGTTGAGATCCTCAACCAGCAGGTTGTCGCCATACCCTTTCACGAGATTCTCTGCCCGCACAACAAGGTCGCCCAGCGGGGGGCCGGCAGCAATCTGAATATCGGCCGCATCGTCGCGGGCATCGTACTGACGATTGGTCATCTCTTCGTATCGCTGCAGACGCGCCTTATTCTTGGTCGCGCGAGCTTGAGGCGACATTCGCACCCATTCCAATTCCTGCTTCAATGCTTTGCGGCGGTTCGACTCGTGTTTCTCTTCCACCGCCAGCCGTGCCTGTTTTTGCTCCAACCACGCTGAGTAATTCCCCTCGTAGGGATATCCGTGTCCCCGGTCGAGTTCGAGAATCCAGCCGGCCACGTTGTCGAGGAAATACCGATCGTGCGTGATCGCAACGACCGTCCCGGGAAAATTGTCCAGAAACCGTTCCAGCCAGCCAACCGACTCGGCATCCAAATGGTTGGTCGGCTCATCCAGCAACAAAAGATCGGGATTCGTCAATAACACCTGACAGAGAGCAACACGGCGTTTTTCACCGCCGGAAAGATTTTCGACTTTGGAATCCCCCGGAGGCAACCGCATCGCGTCCATCGCAATATCCAGTGTGCGATCAAGTTCCCACAGGTTCGCAGCGTCAATCTGATCCTGTACTTTCGCCTGTTCATCGAGAACGTCTTCCATGTCCTCCGGCGAAAGATCCTCGGCCAATTTCATGTTCAATTCGTTGTATCGATCGAGAATCGCGCGAGGCTCTGCCACCGCCTGCTGAATGCATTCGTCAACTGTCAACTCATCATCAAGCCGCGGCTCCTGAGGAAAGTAGCCAATCCGTGTTCCTTTCGCAGGCGTGGCCGTCCCAATAAAATCGGTATCTTCGCCGGCCATAAGCCGCAGCAGCGTGCTCTTGCCGGAACCGTTGTCCCCCAGCACACCGATTTTCGCGCCGGGAAAGAAGGACAGCCAGATTTCGTGCAGCACCTCTTTCTCGTCGTAGATTTTCGAGAGGTCTTCTATGGTAAAAATGTATTGTCGTGACATCGTCGGTCGCCGTGCGCTTTCGGTTAATTTGAAACAATCGGCTCGCTCACACTTGCTGTCGGCGAGTTGAAGCTCCACATTCTATAGACCGCACGCCGATAGACAAGAGGGCGGCATTGCCCCGTGTCTGTGTGATTCCCAAAATACCAGCCCGCAGCGCTAGCAAGGGTAATTTGCCAGAGCCGTTCAAACCCTCGCCTGCGCTGCGGGCTGGTTTTTGTCTGATTTTGACGATTGAGACGTCTGCACGAAACAGCCGCACTGGGCTTACCTGCCACTGCTTGTATAAAATACACCGGAAGCGAACGAGTACGCGGCGATCACAATCAACCGGATACTTTATGTCCCTCATCAATCCCGCCATTCTCTATGGACTCGGTTTGGCCGCGATTCCGGTTCTGCTGCATTTTCTGCTGCGATCCAAACCCAAAAAGCTGCTGTTCCCGGCACTGCAACTCATCGTCATTCGCCGCAAGAACAACGTCCGCCGCATGCGGCTGCGGCACCTTTGGTTGCTGTTGCTGCGAATTCTCGTCATCGCGCTGCTGGTTTTTGCCATCACGCGTCCATCACTTCCGGCAGCAAATTACGGTTTGAATCGCGGCGAAATACTGACGTTACTCGCCATTCTCGGGGTCGCTGCTGCGGTCTATTTCGGCGTGGTCCACTTCTGGCGGCGAAAGCGTCTCACCAATCACGACTTCGCTTACCGCCGCACGCTGCTTCGCGGCGGAACCGGAATTGGCCTGCTGCTACTGTTCACCCTGCTGGTTGCCTGGCCATATAAGAACCGCGTGTTGGGTGAACTGACTGCCCCGGCTTCCAATGCCGCTGAAAACGTACCAGTCGCCGCAGTCTTCCTGTTCGACACCAGTCTCAGCATGGGCTATCAGCAGGAGAACAAGACACGGCTGGAGCGCGCCGCCGAAGTCGCCGTCGATCATCTCAGTAACCTTCCCCCGGGTAGCCGCATCGCGGTGGCCGACACATCAAACGACGAGGAGATCCTCTTTCAGGCCGATCTGGTTGGCGCCAAATCGCGTATCGACGCTCTCGAAATCCACCCGGTTGCCGTTCCGCTCAACATTCGGGTCCGCAACGCACTCGACGCCCAACTCACCGACCGCGAGTTTCAGTTTGCCGAGCAGGAATCGATTCCCGAGAAATTGCGCCGCGACAGCCATCTACGCGAAGTTTATCTTTTCACCGATTTGTCGGCCCACGGCTGGAAAATGAACGCGGCCAGAACGCTGCAGGACACGCTGAAAGAATACGAATGGGCCAACGTCTACATCATCGATGTGGGAATCCTTGAGCCGACCAACTTCTCCGTTTCGGCCCTTGAACTGTCCAAACGAGTCGTTCCAATCGGTGGCGAACTGATCGTGACGGCCAATGTCGATGGCGTGGGCAAGGGAACCAGCAGCGAAACCCGCATGCTGGAATTGTACCTGGAAGATATGGACGGCAAACGTGTTCCAAAGGGGCGGCAGTTGGTTCAGCCAGGCGACTCGGTCGAATTTCCCGTGCGCGGTCTCCGCGCCCCGATGAGCCGCGGTGAAGTCCGTCTCGTTTCCAGCGATCCGCTCGACGGGGACGACGTTCGTTACTTCACGGTCGCCGTTCGCCCACCGCCGCAAGTCCTGGTGGTCTACGAGAATTACAGCGAGGCACTGTTCTGGATCGAAGCGTTGGCACCGGGCAATCTGAATCAATCGCAGGCGCGATACCGCGTCAAGCCGCTACACGTTTCCAAGTTCAAACCCAGCGACATCGCCGGCCCGTCCGTCGTTTGCCTTGTCAACCTGGCAACCCCGTCGGTACCTGTCTGGAATGCGTTGGGTGAATTCGTCGAGGGTGGCGGCGGGCTATTCATTGCCGCCGGAAACCGCCGCGTCGATCCCGTTGCCTACAACCGCGACTCCGCTCAGGACATTCTCCCCGGCAAACTGTTGGCCCGGCTGTCCTTCACTCCGGCCGAGCGACTCGATCTGGGTGTCCTCGAACACCCCGTTCTGAAGAAATTCGACACGTTCGGCGGTGCCGCCGAACTCTCGTCGGTCGAAGTCCATTGGTATTGGCGCGTCAAGCCTCACAAAGCCGCCTCAGTGGTCATTCCCTACTCCGATTGGAGAACCGATCCCGCGCTGCTGGAACGCGTCTACGGTAAAGGTCGCGTACTGCTTTTCACCACCGCCATTGGTCGTGAGGAATGGGCCGACCTACCAGCGGTTCCCAGCGGCTGGCCCTATGTCGTTCTGGTCGATCAAATCACGAACTACCTCGCCAGGCAACGAATCGGCACGTTGAACTACACCGCCGGCGAAACGATTTTGGTTCCGCTCGATCCGGAACGGCCCGTCAATCGTTACCTCATGCAGAAACCGGGGACGTTTCAACAACTTCCGGGTGCAGTAGCGGAAGGCAGTGAGAGTATCTTGATCGACGATGCCGACCGACTGGGCAATTACACTCTCGTCGGTTCCGAAAAGAAATCAACCTTTGCGACCGGCTTCAGCGTGAACCCCGATCCCAACGAAAGCGACTTCAGGCGGCTCGAAGAACCTGAATTGAACAGGCTGTTCGGTGAAGGCCGATACGACGTCGCGCGCGACATCGATGAACTCACCCGCCGCGTCAGTCAGGGACGACTCGGGCAGGAGGTATTCCCGCTTGTCCTCTTCCTTGTGCTGGTTGTCTTTTGCGGCGAGCATTTCGTGTCGAACCGCTTTTACAAAGCCGAACAGAAACCGGAACACAAATCGAAATGAATTGTTGATCCCACGGGACGCGGCCCGTGGGCTTTGCCGCTAAATTCTAATCCGAAATCACATGCGTCTTGTATTTCAACCAATCTGGTCCTGGCCTACGGTCGTTGTTGCCATCGTGCTGTTGGTGGCGATGGTGCTGGTGATGTATCCGCCGCGGATCCGGCATCTGCCGCTGCTTTTTCGCCGGCTGTTGTTGGGGTTGCGGTTATTGGCTGCGATTGTGCTGGCATTGGCGATGCTGCGACCGGCACTGCAACATCGGCAGCCGGATACCGACAAGCCGGTGCTGTTCATCGGCGGCGACGCCAGTCGGAGTATGGGCATCAACGACGGTCCCGGCGGCATCAGCAGACGGCAGCAGTTGCTGAAACTACTCGCCGACGTCGATCCACAAATCAAGGCTCTCTCAGAGACGATTGAAATTCGCTACTTCAACTTCGCCGACAAACTCACCGGTACCGAACAGTTGACCGACATTGCTGACGGCGACCAGACAGCGATTGGAACGGTTCTGGACGAGCTGCTCACCGAAGCCAGAAGCGAACGCGTCGTTGGCGTCGTCTTCATGTCCGACGGAGCGCAGCGAGCACATTCGACGAACGATGCCGATCCTCGTGACCGCGCGCGTCGCCTGGGACAGAATCGCGTCCCCGTTTTTGCCGTCGGCTTTGGTGGTTCCGGGCTGGCCGATACCGGTGTTGATATCGCCGTCGAAAGCCTGCTCGTTGCACCCGTCGTCTTTGAAAAAAAGTTGGTCCACGTCGATGCAACAATCCGCGCCCGCGGAGCCGACGGCCGACAGCTGCAGGTTCAGCTGATTGTTGAAGACCGCAACGGCAAGCTTCACACGCAACCGGGTGTGATGGTCACGCCCGACAAGGAAAGCAACACCACGCCCCGGTTATCCCCCACCGTCAAATCAGACAGCCAACTAATTCCGGTCCAATTGTCCTTCGTGCCGCAGTTTGCCGGTGAATACAAAATCGGTGTGAAGGTGACGCCGGTCGATCGCGAGTTGCTGACGGCCAACAACGAGCAAGTCACCATCATCAAGGTGCGCACCGGCGGAATTCGCGTAGCCTACTTTGATCAGCCGTTACGTGCGGAGCAAAAGTGGATCAGGAACATTAACACGTCGGACAACATTCAACTCGATTTTCAGCCGATCCGTGTTGGCCGGAAGAATCGACTCGAGCACATCGATGCGGAGTTGTTTCAACCGGGACGATACGACGCCTATATTATTGGCGATGTGCCAGCCCGTTGTTTTGAGGAGCAGAAGAAGAACTTGCTTGACCAGTTGGCGGCCCGCGTCAACGAAGGAGCCGGCCTGTTAATGACTGGCGGGCTGCATACCTTCAGCCCCGGCGGTTATGCCGAAAACGAAGCGTTCGTTGAATTGTTGCCCGTCGTCCTCAGCAAATACGATCGCCGTGGACGGAACGAACTCGACCTGACGCAGCAATATGACAAGCAGATGAAAATGATGCCCACCGCCGCGGGGCTGCGGCACTTCGTCATGCTGCTCGACTCGCCTGAAGCTGCTAACCGCAAACTGTGGGAATCGTTGCCGACCCTGCAAGGTGCCAACAAACTACAACACAAAGAAGGCGACCTCAGCGATGTGCTGGCGAAAGCCGAAACCGGCGAGCCGTTGCTCATCGGCCGATTTGAAGGACCACGCGTGATGGCATTCGCTGCCGACACGACTTTCCTGTGGTATCTCGGCGGCAAAGAAGAGGCCCACCAGCGATTCTGGCGGCAGATGATTCTCTGGCTCACCGGAAATGAGCAGGGCGACAGCAACGTCTGGGTGCGAATCGACCCTCGAAACCTTGCGCCAAAGCAGCAGGTTGCTTTCACTTTTGGTGCGAAGAACGAGGACAATCAGCCGATTCCTAACGCCAAGTTCGAAGTCACCGTGTATGACCCCGATGGTAAGGAATCCAAAATCCCCGCACGCAAGAGCGGCAACCAGAATATCGCCGAATTCCGCAACACCGACAAACCGGGCGACTACTGGGTTCACGTGCAGGCGGAATACCGTGTTGTCGAAAACGGCAAGGAGAAAACAGTGAAGCCCGAAGGCTGGTCGCGTTTTATCGTCGAAGACCGCGACCTCGAAATGGACAACCCCGCCGCCGACTTCGAGCTACTCAAGGACATTGCCTTATCGACCGGTGGTACGTTCATCCAGCCCGAAGAGTTCAGCAGCTTTCTTGAAAACAAAGCCATAGAACCCACCGACCACATCAGCAAACTGCGCCAGACTTCACTGTGGGATAACTGGACGTTTTTGCTGTCGTTTGTCGTGCTGATGTCGGCGGAGTGGTTTGTGCGAAAACGGCGTGGGTTGGTGTGACGAGCAATTCCCACGGGGCGCTGCCCGTGGGCTTTGCCGGAACATGTTAGAACGCGGTTATTGCATTTTTGCGCGGATTGCTCGACCGGGATAGGGGGCGGTGAGTGTCTCCACCGGTGTGCCATCCTGCACGATGACTGTGCCGCCGACGATCACGGTTTCCATGCCGACGCAGTGCTGGTGCGGTTCGGTCATTGTTGCTCGGTCGGAAATTGTTTCCGGATCGAACACCACGACATCGGCGACTGTGTTTTCCTTCAACACACCGCGATCGGTCAAACCAAATCTCGCGGCGGCGTTCCCGCTCAATTTGTTGACTGCCTGCTCCAGAGAAAACATCTTTTCGTCGCGGACGTACGGCCCCAATAATCGGCCCGCTGATCCGTATTGGCGTGGGTGAATCGGACCGTCGGGCTGATAAATGCCGTCGGTCCCCATCATGTATAAGTCGTGCTTCAAAAACGGATGCACCAACCGGTCGTCTCCTTCAAGGAACACAAGTAGCACGGCCATCCGCTCTTCGAGCAACAGGTTCGTCAGCGCTTCGGCATCATCCAGGCCGGTCTGTTCGATGTACTCGCTCAGCAGCGTCCCCTGATGAACGGCGTTTTCTTTGCCCGCAACCCAGGCAATGTGAATCCGATCCAACGGCAGCCGGTGAAGTTTCAGTCCCGCACGAAACTGGCTCGCAATGACCGGGTCGCGCAACTTGGCACCTGCTGCCAGCGGACCGTCGGCCCACGTGTCATACGGCACCAGATAAGTCAACATTGTCGAGCCGGGCTGGTAGGGATATGCATCGAACGAAAAATCGACCTCGTGCCGCGCTACGCCATCGACGTACTCCAGAATCTCATCGACGGCAGCGGCATCGGCCCCCTTGAAATGTGAGATGTGCACTTTCACGCCCGAGCGTCGCCCGATCTCGACAGCTTCCTTCAGTGCCGTCATTGTGCCGCTTTTGTACCGCATATGCGTGGCGTACAGGCCGCCAAACTCCGCCACAACCTTGCATGCTTCGACCAACTCATCGGTGTCGGCGAAGCACTGTACAATGTAATCCAGACCGGTCGAAAGTCCGACGGCCCCCTGCTCCATTCCCTGACGGACAACGTCCTTGATTTGCCGCATCTGGTAGTCGTCGACCGATCCGCTGCCAAAACCGCAGGCGAGACTGCGCACGTTGGCATACGGCACATGCGTTGCCGCATTTTGCACGTTGCGGCCTTCGAGACATTGCATGAACTCGCCGAGGCTTTCCCACCCTTCGTAATCGCTCAGCTGCAATCCATCGAGAGCCTTCAGATAGAAGATCCATTCTTTGGCCGTCTGTGCGTTCACCGGCGCATAGGAAATTCCGTCCAGTCCGATGACTTCCGTCGTAAATCCCTGCAAGGTTTTCGACGGAACATGCGACTGCTTCAGCAACCAGCCGTCCATGTGGTTGTGGACATCGATAAAACCGGGGGCGACAACTCGACCGCTCGCATCGATCACCATCGCGGCATCGCCTGCCGACAGATCTCCAATTGCCGTCACACGATTTCCGCTGATGCCCAAATCGGCCTTTGTGCGCGGCGTTCCAGTGCCATCGATCACAGTGCCGCCCTGAATCAATACATCGAAAGACAATTCCACTCTCCCGCTGGTTTATCGGCTGACTACCCATCAGGTGTCCGAGCTTACCAACTGCAGTATGAATTCGACAGAGGCACACACACAGACCGGGTACGGGCCTGTCAGAGTTTCACATTCGATTGAGTGGCATGGCAGCCCGTCGCTCCGACGGCGGAGAACAACAAGTTCGAACTGCAAACTCTCCAAACTGCGGCCAGCGGTGGAGCTTGGAATTGCGAGCGGCGTGCTGCGAATTCATCGCGAGTCTGTAGTGCAGCCAACTCCCGCCGTCGGAGCGGCGGGCTACGTGGCAAGCCAGCATCTAGTTCACTTCGCCCAATTCATCCCGGTGTTTCACTGCTCATCCGACTATCGTCGCGTCGGCTTTGGCTGCGAGCTACAATGGTGCGCGTGCCAGTCTGGCCTCCGTCCGAAACATGCGGCCCCGCCGTTCAACTAAGTGCAAATTCCGATGAAAGCGATAGCAGTTAAGCCCGGCTCGCCGGGCAGTGTCCATTTGAGAGAGATCGCAAGACCCTCGGTCGATGACGTTGCCAATGAGCGTGGTGTGCTGATTAAAGTGCTGAAAGTGGGCGTCGATGCGACCGACCGCGAGATCAACGATGCGCTTTACGGCGCAGCTCCCCCCGGTGACGACTTCCTGGTGCTGGGACACGAAGTGTTTGGACAGGTTGTTGAGGTGGGAGCAAGTGTGACTCACGTGCAGCCGGACGATTACGTTACTTGTACCGTTCGGCGGCCGGGTCAGTCGATTTACGACCGAATCGGCCGATCTGACATTACAAGTGAAGAAGTTTACTACGAGCGAGGTATCAATCTGCGACATGGGTATCTGACAGAGTGTTTTGTCGATGACGCCGAATTCGTCGTCCGCGTGCCGGTGGGACTGAAGCATCTGCACGTGCTTGTCGAACCGATGAGCTGCGCGGCCAAGGCAATTGATCAGGCGTTTGAAGCACAGAAGCGGCTGCAGGTGTGGGAACCACGCCGCGCATTTGTCCTCGGTGCCGGGCAAATCGGACTGTTGGCAACCCTCGCTCTGCGTCTGCGGGGACTGGAAGTCTATACGCTGGCGCGAAAGCAGCAGCCCTGTCTGAAAGCGGAAATTGCCGAAGGTCTGCAAGCGACTTACGTGAGCACCCGGGAAACATCGCTCGAACAACTTGCCGAGCAAGTCGGCAAGCCCGACATCATCGTCGAAGCAACCGGCAACAGCGGCGTAGCATTCGAAGCGATGAATGTGCTGGGACTCAACGGCGTGCTGGTGTGGACCAGCATTACCGGCGGCAAAGAACTCGTCGAAGTCCCTTCTGATCAACTGAACCTGCAGTGGGTGCTGGGGAATAAAATGCTGATCGGTTCGGTCAACGCCAACCGTCGGCATTTTGAAATGGGCATCGCCGACATGGCGTTGGGTGAAGCAACCTATCCCGGCGTCGTCGAACGTTTGCTGACAAATCCCGTCGAAGGACTCGACAATTATGCCGAGATGATGCGGTTACTGGTCGAAGAACCCGATGCACTAAAAGTCTTCGTGAACGTGGCCGACGCGTGACCCAAGCGTTTTTCAATCCGCGATCATCGCTGGACGAAATACAGCCCGGCATAGATCTTGGGATCGATCAGGAATCCCGATTGCGATTTCTCTGTTAACCAGTCGTCGATCGTTGCCAGCGGAACTTCGTGCACCACAATGTCTTCACTGTCGTCACCGCCGCCCGGGCCAACGCGCGATAACCCGGTCGCAAGAAACATCGTCACAATTTCGGTCGAGAGTCCGGCCGATGACGGCCCGGCCGTCAAGTGGGTCAACTCTTCCGCTTGAAAGCCGGTTTCCTCTATCAACTCGCGTTGGGCGGCGGTGGAAAATGCTTCTGTCGGGTCTCCTGGCAAATCGCCGGCGAGTCCCGCCGGCAGATCGATCACTCGCGCATTGACCGGCTTGCGATATTGTTCCGTCAAAACGAGCCGGTCTTCAAACAACGGTACAATAGCAACAACCCCCGTCGCGCCATGTCGCTCCGCGTATTCCCAACCATCGTCCGAAATCAGCCGAATGTAACGGCCATTGAACAGAATTTGCTTTCCACTTCCGCCTGTGTGTCGGTCCGGCATGATGCTCAATTTTTCCTGCGACTGAACGATTCAATTGGCGAGCTTGGAATCGGGGTCTGCCGACGTTTATGATAGTGGGATCAGAGAATTGTCGAAATGCCATCGCGATTCAACATCCATTGCCCATTTTCAGAGGAACGCTCCGTGTCTACACGCCGCATGATAATTGTTTCGTTGGCCGCCCTTGGCCTTTGCCTGCCGTCTCTTCGTGCCGAAGCTGGAAAACCGGACAAAAAGGCCCGCGTGTTATTTCTCACGCAAAGTAAGGGATTTCGGCACGGTTCGGTCAACCGCAACGGACGCGATCTCGCGCCAGCAGAAATTGCGATGAAGCAACTCGGCCAGCAAACCGGCCTGTTCGAGGTGCACAGCACGCAAGACGCCGCCGCCGACTTCACCGTCGAGAACTTAAAGAAGTACGACATCGTGATGCTGTACACCACGGGCGAACTCCCCATTTCCGACGAAGCCCGCGAGTATTTTGTCAACGGGTGGCTGAAACAAAAAGGTCATGGCGTCATTGGCTTTCACTCGGCGACTGATACCTTCCGCACGACAAAACCAGAGCACAAGTGGTATCAGGAAATCATCGGTGGCACGTTCAACGGTCACCCGTGGGGTTCGGGATCGAAGGTGACCGTCTCCGTTCACGACACCAAACACCCCGCCATGCAGCCGTTCGGCGAGCAATTTGAAATCCAGGACGAAATCTATCAATACATCAACTGGGTCCCGAAGAATGTGCACGTGCTGATGAGCATCAACATGGCCGAGACGGAGATTAAGAAACCGTATCACGTGCCGATTGCTTGGGCACGCGAATGGGGTGAAGGACGTATTTTCTACAACAATCTCGGCCACCGAAATGAGACCTGGACCAACAAGACATTCCTCAAATCGACCGAAGGAGCCGTGCGGTGGGTGATGGGGTTGGAAAATGCCGACGTCACACCGAACCCGAAAGTTTCGCAGGCACAGGAAGAGAAAGCCAAGGCCGATGCAGGGAGCTGACAGCTTGACACTGTGGAAACCATTGCCTGCTTACGGATTGCTGGTGATCGACGCGAACGCTCGTGCTGCGAATTCTTTCGCACCGCTGGATCAAATGGCAAGGGGTTCTGTGCCCCTTGCCTGCGATCCGAGTGGGTTCGCGTTGAAACGGTTCGCCGGGAGCGTGCGATGAGCCAGACGCCGTCACCTGCGATCAGCAGCGACATCGCCGCCTTAAAGCGGCACGGCGCGACTGTTGAAGTCGGCCCAAACGGCAATGCGGTCGGTGCGGTCCTCCGCGAAGGCAATATCAGCGATGCGGAGTTACAGCATATCAGCCGACTGTCAGGGCTGACTTGGCTGGATCTCTCACGGACGGGTATTAACGACGACGGTATGCGTCACCTGGTGTCGCTGCGAGAGTTGGAGGTTCTCTACCTCGCATACACGGCGGTCACCGACGTCGGTCTCGCGTATTTGCGAGACCTCTCAAAACTGGAGCAACTGGGCCTGGTCAATGCAGCGGTGACCGATGATGGGATCGACATCCTCTCCCGACTCAGTCAGCTCCAGGTGCTTGACCTGACCGGCACCACCATCACCGATAAGGGAATTGATCGACTTTGTTCGTTGCAGAAACTGGAATGGCTCGATCTGACGGGAACGTCAGTAGCCGACGGCAGCCTCGCCGGCCTGAAATCGCTGCCATCTTTGGAATATCTCGACCTGACGGGAGCCGGCATCACCGATGAAGGGCTAAAGCATCTCGGCGAGTTTCCCAGCTTGAAGGATGTCTACCTTTACGGAGCCTCGATAACCGACGTCGGCACTCAGTGTCTCACCGCACTCACCACGCTGGAAGTTCTCTACTTGACGGCTACCAGAATCAGCGACAGCGGACTGAAAACACTCGGCAAGCTCGAATGCCTCGAACAGCTAGGGCTGATTGGCGGCGAGATAACCGACGAAGGCCTCGGTCACCTCGAAAGCCTCAAGAACCTCGTCCAACTCTATCTCCGCGACACCGGAGTGACGCAAGCAGGAATCGACCGGCTGCAAACCGCCCTGCCCGACTGCCAGATCATTACGTGAGCGCGTAAAAAAACCCGGTTTCTTGAAGAAACCGGGTCTCTGATTGCTCATCGTGTTCGCGCTATTCGCTGCTCACCGGCGACGGCTTGTCGCTACGGAAGGGCGATGCCGGCAACCCGTTCTTGTTCATCAGATTCGGATTGGCCAGCTTGTGCCAACCGAAGCGAACGGCCTTCGGCTCGGAAACATCCGGGCTGGAAACGACAATCGTATTTTCGTCAATCGACGCCGTCGCTTCGACAAACTTCCCATCCTGCCCGGCAATTGTGAACGAATCTAACGCCTTGCCGTCACGCGCGGCCAACCCGGCACCCACGTGATCGAAGTAGACGCGAATTTTTTTGCCTTCGGCTTTCATCACCTTGTACAACGGTCCGGAATAGACAAGGTCCTTCTGGCCGTAGTCCTTGGCCAAAGCCCACAACGCCAGACGCTTGCCGGCATCCTGCTTGTTCTGCGGATGAATGTTCATCAAATTGCCAACATCGGTGACGACAGCCATTCCGGTATGCGGTAGCGAAAGCACATTCGTCTGGGCTTCCCACAACACGGGCAACTCGCCCGGTGCATCGTTACCGTACTGATACGGTGCAATCTGCACGAAGTAGAACGGCAGCTCCGGTTTATTCCAAATCGTTCGCCATCCCTTAATCAGCGCCAACATTTTCTGCTCGTACAGCAAGCCATCCTTGCGATTCGATTCTCCCTGGTACCAGATCGCGCCACGAATTGCGTACGGAACGAGCGGGCTGATCATTCCGTTGTACAGCGCCAAAGAACTCTGATGGTTGATGACTCCCTTGGCATTCTTGGTGGGAAATTTGTCGAGATTGTCGGCAATTTCCTTCAACGCGGGAACCTGCTTGAAGCCTTCCGGCGGAGTCCACGGTTCGATCCGCGTGCCACCCCAGTTCGATCCAATCAGACCAATGGGAACGTCGAGTTCCTGCTGCAGATGACGACCGAAGAAATAGCCGACACCAGTGAAGCCGGCGACGGTTTGCGGGCTGCAGACCTTCCACCCGTCCGACGGAACGTCCGTCTCCGCTTTGTCCGACGGCCGGTGCGGAATCTTGATGTGCCGAATGTTGGGATGCTTGGCCGCCGCAATCTCTTCCTTTGCGTTGGTCGATCGACTGACGGGCCATTCCATGTTCGATTGTCCGGAACACAGCCAGACTTCACCGAACAGGATGTTCTTCACGTTGACGGTGCTGCTGCCAGCCACTGTCATTTTGTATGGTCCGCCTGCCTTCGTCGCGGGCAGTTTGACCATCCACTTGCCTGTTTTGTCTGCCTTCGCCGACATCTTCGATTTGCCGAGCGTCACCGTCACTTCCGTCCCTGCTTCGTCCCAACCCCACACGGGGACCGCTTCGTTTCGCTGCAACACCATGTTGTCGCCAAAGACGACGGGCAACTTCACGTCGGCCCGTGTGATGGAAGCCAGAGCGAGCAAGCAGAGCGCACACGCTCCCGCCATCAATCGAATTCGTTTCATTTCGCCTTTTCCTCATCGAGTGGATTATGCGTACCCAGATTTCGCTGTCACAATTGGCAAAACGCCCGGCCGCAACGGGCCTAAACCGGTCGCCATTAGGCAACGTACCCTGCCGAAAGAGTTGCCGCAAGCAGAACGTTGGGTTGAGAATGCCATTTCGCGCTGGCGAACCTCGACGGCAGTGGCCGTGTCTGCTACACCAAGATGCGTGAGAGACATTTAGCCGCGACCGCAGGAAGCGCTCCCTACGCTCGCGGCTAAACTTGTTGAGAGAATTCATCACCAACTTCTTACGTCCCCAGCTGGCTTCACATGCCTGACCTCCCGACAACCGATTCCACACAGCAGCCCGCCCCACCAGCGGGTAGTTTTGCGGAATTCTGGCGCGTCGCCTTGCCGCTGATTCTCAGTTCGGGCTCGCTGTCGTTGATGCTGTTTATCGACCGCATGTTTCTGACCTGGTCAGACTCCACGGGAGCAGCTTTGGCCGCCGCGACACCGGCCGGCTTATTGCATTGGACCGTCATCAGCGTCTTCATTGGCACGGCGCTCTACGTCAACACGTTTGTGGCCCAGTATGAAGGGGCAAAACGGAAAGACCGAGCCGCGGCCGCAGTTTGGCAGGGTCTTTATCTTTCATTTGCCGCCGGCGCGGGTTTTGTGTTTGCACTCCCGTTTGCCGAGACCCTGTTCGGCTGGATCGGACACGAGCCGCGCGTGCAACAACTGGAAGTATCCTACTTTTCGATCCTCTGCCTCGGCGCGATTCCGATCACAATGACTGCCGTCCTCTCGTCGTTTTACAGCGGACGGGGCAAGACGGTGACAGTGATGTGTGTGAACATGTTCGTCGTCGTGGTCAACGGCATACTCGATTATTGTCTCATTTTCGGCACCGGTCCATTTCCGGAAATGGGCATTCGCGGCGCCGGAGTTGCAACAGTCATTGCAAACGTTCTCTCCACTGTCCTCTTCTTTGCATTGATGACGCGCCGCTGCGAGCGGGTCGAGTATCGCTTCTGGCAACGATGGCAGTTCGACCGCGAATTGTTCGGCCGCTTGCTTAGATACGGCCTACCGACCGGTTTTCAGTTCTTCGTCGATATTTCGGCCTTCTCCTCGTTCATCTTTCTGGTTGGCCGACAGGGAATGCACCAGCTTGCCGCGACCAACCTCGCCTTCAACGTCAACACGCTGGCGTTTATTCCGATGGCAGGCTGCGGGACTGCGGTGATGACGCTCGTCGCCAGGCGAATTGGCGAAGGCCGGCCCGAAATCGCCGTCCGCACCACGTGGCTGGCTGCAGGGGTTGCCGGTGCCTATATGGGAACCTTTGCGTTGATTTACCTGTTTCTTCCCAACGTCATTCTGTATCCCTTCACCTGGAAAATGCCGCCGGATGAATTTGCCGCCGTGCACAGCCAGGCGATCGTGTTGTTGCGATTTCTGGCGGCGTTCTCTGTTTTCGATGGAATGGCAATCGTCTTCGGGATGGCTGTCCGTGGAGCCGGCGATACCCGGTTCCCACTGATTTTCACACTGTTAACGGGTTGGCTGCTGATGGTCGTTCCCACATGGATTTGCTGGAAGTGGTTTGACGGCAGCCTGCTTGGAAGTTGGACCGCCTGCACCGTCTACATTTGCGTCCTCGGAATCGGCATGATGTTCCGCTTTCGATCTGGTCGATGGAAGTCGATGCGCGTGATTGAACTCGGCCCAACTACCCAGACCGATGTGATTGAAACTAAAGAAACACACGAACGATCAGACTTGGCAGTCGAGACAGTGTAGCGGCGAATCATTCCACGGTAACTCAACTCATATCGCGACCAACATCACCGACAACGGCTTCACATATGAGCAACACGGACACACTGAAACTTGAAGGCAACGGTATGCAAGATGCGTGGTCCATTGCAGACGACGTGACCTATCTCAATCACGGCTCATTTGGGCCGTCACCACGAGTTGTTGAGCAGGCGAGACAAGAGTGGACGGATCAGCTCGAACGCCAGCCAATGAACTTCTTCCTGCGGCAGATGGAAGAGGCCCTCACCGAAGCACGTGAAACTCTGGCGGCATTTGTCGGGGCTGACGCTGACGATTTGATTTTCGTCGACAACGCGACATACGGCATGAACATTGTTGCGGCCAGTGTTGAATTGAAGGCGGGCGATGAAGTACTCGTGACCAATCACGAATACGGAGCGGTGCTGCGAGTCTGGCGTCGCCTTTGCAAACAAACCGGCGCAAAATTGGTCGTCCGTAAATTGCCTCAACCGTTTGTATCGGCAAATGAAACAGCCGCCGATTTCCTGGACGGCGTAACCGACAAGACAAAGCTGATCGTCGTCAGTCACGTCACATCGCCGACGGCACTCACTTTGCCGGTGAAACAGATTTGCCACGGTGCGCGACAACGCGGAGTGCAGGTTTGTGTTGATGGCCCGCATGCCATCGCAATGACGCCGCTCAGTATTCGCAAACTCAATTGCGATTACTACGCCGCCAGTTGCCACAAGTGGCTTTCGGCACCGTTCGGAACCGGGTTTCTGTACGTTGCCGGCCGACGTCAAGCGACTGTGAAACCGCCCATCCTGAGTTGGGGCGGCAGCATCAGTGGGAAAGCGCCCGATTGGAAGGACGAATTCAATTGGGTCGGCACACGCGATCCGGCTGGCTTTCTGGCAATTCCTGCGGCCATCAAATTCCTGGAAACGACCGGGATCGATCAGTTTCGACAATCGACTCACCAGATGGCAGAGTATGCGCGCCGCCAGATTGATGAGTTGTTCGGCATCGGCGACATTCCAGCGCCGGACAGCATCGACTGGTACGCTTCGATGATCGCGCTGCCGATCACAACGGGTGACGAGGAGCAGCCACGCGAGGGACACCGCGATCCGTTGCAGGATGCGCTATGGGAGAAGTTTCGCATTGAAGTGCCGATTGTGCATTGGCAGCAACGGCGATTCGTGCGCGTCTCCTGCCATTTGTACAATAGCCGCGCCGATATCGATCAACTCACCGACGCTTTGCGAACGTTGATCCAATGACTTGAGGCGTGGCCGTTCAATTTCGCTTGCGGTTTCGCAAGCAATTCAACATTCCGACGCTGCGAAACCGCAAGCGGCTAATCTCGTGTCGGCGGGAGACCGGCACGGGATTCAATCTTCCGGTATCAACTCCCGCGCGACCTCGAACACGTGGTCCAGCATCTCCTCGGTCAATCTGCCGGTAAACGTATTCTGTTGGCTGGGGTGATAACTGCCCACCAACCACTGACCGGTGTTGAATTGCACTTTCGCCGCGTGGCCGAATTTCGGAATGGGGCCGCTGTACCAGCCCGCGGCGCGTGCTTTGTCAATTACCGCCCGCCAACCGATTTGCCCCAACGCCAGAAAGACTCGCACCGGCAGCAAGGCCGCCGTGCGCTCGAACCATTCTTCGCAATTCTGAATCTCTTCACGCGTCGGCTTGTTCTGCGGAGGCGCACAGTGCCCAGCAGCGGTGATTGCGCAGTCGATCAATTCCAATCCGTCATCGCGGTCGGTTGCGATCGGTTGATTGGCAAAACCAGCCCGGTAAAGTGCGCCGAACAACCAGTCGCCGCTGCGATCGCCTGTGAACATGCGGCCGGTACGGTTCGCTCCGTGTGCCGCCGGCGCAAGACCCACAATCAATATTCGTGCCTTGGGATCGCCCATGTTGGGAACCGGCTTCCCCCAATACACCCAGTCGCGATAGGCACGGCGTTTCTCTTTCGCGACCGTCCGGCAATGATCCCGCAGCCGCGGACAGCGTTCGCACGCGACAATTTCAGCATTCAGGCGATCCTACTTTCGCATTTGACTCTTACCCCACATTTTATTTCGTTGCCGCTAACATACGACATCGAAGTCCAAATCGTAATCGATTACGGCCGCTTGAACCGCTTCATTCGTTATTCGTTTTCTAACATTCATCACTTCTCACGGAATCCCGCTCTTGCCGTCGCCTGTCTCGACGATTTAGTATGGAGTGAGGAGAATTCGAGGCAAGGAACGCCGATCGCGACACTGCGGTCTGTCGGCGCGATTCAAGCGCCAACTCACCCAGCACAGAATCGAGAGACCCCGTGAGCAAAATTGGATTGGCATCGGCTTCGCTTATCGCTGCAATTCCCGGCGCGGTTTTGACCGTACTGCTGGTGATGACCTTCCTCAAGAATTCCGAAAACCTCTCGGGCATGATGTGGGCGGTGTCGGTACCAACTTTGTTGACCAGCGTGCTGGTGGCCGTGCTTCCGGGCGCGGTGATGCTGTTTGGACCAAAGGCCGATGCGGCGGACAAGGCCAAAAAGGATGATGACGATTTCGGTGACGATGACGAAATGCTCGACGATGCCGGATCAGACGCGGAACTCGATGAGTTCGGCGATGACGAAGATCTCGTGGCCGGCGAGGGTGACGAACTGACGATGGAGGGCGACGACGAGTTCGATGACGACGCCAGTGAAACCATCGACGCCAACAGTGACGATCTCTTCATGGAAGAAGACGACGACTTCGGACTCGAACTGGAAGACGAGGACGAAGAAGACGACTAGAAATTCGTCAACCGACCGTAGACGGATGCCACTGGCGTTTCGCCAGTGTTCTCTGTTCCGCACTGGCGAAACGCCAGTGGCACACGGTTAGCTGCTTGCGCTGCGGTACATTCTCAGTGACCACTGGAAAATCCACCGCGACACAAACAGGCTCATCACCGCCCCTGCGCCCGCATACAGGGTTAGCTGAAACAGCAGGCCGGGTTCACCAGCGAACGGTTTCTGTAGAAGAACTCGCGCGGGAATTGTGACCACCAGCAGAATGGGAATCACGTAGGTGAAGGCGACCTGCAAAACATCGCCGGGGGTCCAGCCATCACCGCTTCCGCCGTAAATGCTGCGCGGATACCGCGCGAAGACGGTGATGTAAAACCAGAAATCATACAGTCCTTGATTGCGGCCGAACCAGATGCTGGTACTCGCCAGCGCGATCATCAAACTGTAGAAGAACATCACACCACAGGCCAGCAGCGCCACATAAAGCGCGACCTGCGGCAGCCCAACGTGATACTGGCCCGGCGATTCTACGTTGAGCCGATATAACGAATACCCCAACAGCCCGCCGGCCAGCAGCAATTGGTTAAGCATCGCCACGTTCACTTTCTCAAAGGAGACGAGGAACTGCGTGTCGATGGGTTTCAGCAGCGCGAAGTCGAGATTGCCGGTGCGAATCAACTCGCTGAAGTTGGCGCAGTTCGGCATAAAAAACGTCTCGACGATGGCATTGATCAACATGCCGGTCGCCATGAAGGCGAAATACTCCCACTGCGACCAGTCGTTGATGTGACGAATATGCCCGTAGATAATTCCGAACAACGCCAACTGCGCAGCAAACCAGAACGCCCGCGTGAGCACGGTGATGATGAAGTTCCCGCGAAACGACATTTCCCGCACCAGTGAGTTGCGGAAAAACGTACTGAAAACACGGCCATATTTCGGATGCGATGACATTGGAGAATGTAAAAAGTGAGGAGTGTGTCGTGACCGGCAAAGCCCACGGGCTGCAGCCCGTGGGATCAATCAACCTTCAGCAACCTCACCAATGGCATGTCCCCCAACACCGCATTCGCTCAACTGCTTGACGATGGCGTCCAGTTGCAGCGGCCTGACGATCATCGCCATCCCAATGCCCATGTTGAAGACACGGAACATCTCCTCGGTCTCAATCTTGCCGAGTTCCTGCAGCCAGGTGAAGACCGGCGGGACAGTCCAGCGGGAGCGGTCAATTTTCGCTCGTCGTCCTTCCGGGAGAATGCGATCGATGTTCTCTTGCAGCCCCCCTCCGGTGATGTGGGCAATGCCGTTCACGCCCACCACGCCGCGCGGATGCTGCATTACTGCGCTGATCGCTTCCATGTAAATGCGGGTCGGTTCGAGTAACACATCACCAACCGTCTTGCCGATCTCGGGAACGACGTCTTCCAGCGACAAGCCGCCGATATCGAACACCGCCTGCCGAACAAGGCTGAATCCGTTGGAATGCAGTCCGCTCGATTCCAAACCGAGAATCACGTCGCCGGGCTGGATTTCGCTGCCGTCAATAATGCGATCGCGTTCGACGACCCCGACCGAAAAGCCGGCCATGTCGAAATCGTCGTCAGCATACAGTCCCGGCATGATGGCGGTCTCGCCCCCCAACAAGGCCGACTTCGACTGCGTGCACCCTTCGGCGACACCTTCGACAAGTTGAGCGATCAACTCGGGATTATCCCGCCCGAACGCCAGGTAATCGAGAAAGAAGAGTGGCTCGGCCCCCAGGCAAAGACAGTCGTTGACGCACATCGCCACCAGATCGATGCCGATGGTGTTGTACACGCCCGCCATTTGGGCGACTTTAATTTTGGTCCCGACGCCATCGCTGCCGGAGACAAGCACAGGATCCAGATACGAATTCCCGCCGCCATTCAGCCGAAACAGCCCGGCGAATCCGCCGGACAATTCCATCACACGCCCCGGTTGCGTCTCGTGTGTCTTTCGCAGAAACCCTGGCAGTTTTTGCATCGCCTGCTGATACTTTTCGAGATCAACGCCAGCCGATTTGTAGGTTGCAGTGTTCATGGACGTATCATAGACAGCGAACCGGCGGTTCGTCGATTGTGCAGCAACGAAAATCTAATCAGCAAAATCCCACGGGGTGCAGCCCGTGAGCTTTGGTCGCAGAGATATTCAGTTTTTTAATTCCCAGGTTCGTGATTCGATTCGATCGGCGGCGTGGGTTTCGGGCCGTGAAGCGCAATGTTCCAGGCATGCGATCACTTCCTCGACCGAGTCGGTTAACACGAAGCGTTCAATATCCTCTGGGGAAATGGTTTCCTCGCTCAGCATCCGCCGCTGCATGAAGTCGAACAGTTCGTCCCAGTAGTCGCGACCGACGAAGATAATGGGGAAATTGAAGACTTTTCCCGTTTGGATCAGCGTGGCCGCCTCGAACGCTTCGTCCATTGTTCCAAAGCCGCCCGGCATGATTATGAACGCCTGCGAATACTTGATCAGCATGACCTTCCGGACGAAGAAGTAGCGGAAGGAGACGATTTTATCGAGGTAGGGATTCGGCAATTGTTCTTCGGGCAGCACGATGTTGCAGCCTATCGAGAGACCGCCCGTTTCCTGCGCACCGCGATTGGCCGCTTCCATGATGCCGGGGCCACCGCCGGTGATTGTGGTGAATCCCTGCTGTGCCAACTGGTTGCCAATTTCGCGGGCCTGTTGGTAGTAGCGATGATTTTCATCGAATCGGGCCGAACCGAATACGGTCACGCATGGTCCCACAAAGTGCAATGCGCGAAATCCACGGATGAACTCACGCATGATTCGCAAAACACGGAAAAACTCCGCCGTCCGCGACCGTGGGCCTTCCAGCAGGTAACGATCTTCGCGATGCCAACCGTTTGTGGGCGGCTTTGCCCCAGAAGGCTGTTGATGGTCCTGATTCATGTGGTGAATCCAACTGACGCGGCGGTCGGGTGGGTGTTTGTCACGCGCTCGGCCGAGTATAATGCGGTTTCCAGTTTGATGCGATTCCGTTTCACAATGCCTGCAACCTCACTCAGCCATTCACTGAAACTGTTTTTGCTCTCGAATCTTGTCCCCCGACTCTCGACCATCCCTCCATGACCAATTCTATTGAAATTGACGGCGTCACTCTTCACATGGGTCGGCCCGACCCTACTGAGGCACAGTGGATCGGCCAGCACGAGGTTTTAAAGCAAACGCTCGCCTGCTGGATTGTCGTCGATGCGAAAGACATGCCGTTGTCGCCAAGGCTTGTTGGCACGCCGGGCATCGGCAAGACCTCGCTCGCAATCGCTGCCGCGCGAACGCGTAAACAGCCGCTTTACATTTACCAATGCACGGCCGACACCCGGCCGGAAGATCTACTGGTCACGCCGGTATTGGCCGAAAGCGGGAAGATCAAATATCACGCCTCACCGCTGGTGTCGGCGATGATCCGTGGCGGCATTTGCCTGTTGGATGAAGGCAACCGCATGAACGAGAAATCGTGGGCCAGTTTGGCTCCACTACTCGATCATCGCCGGTACGTCGAATCAATTGTCGCAGGCATCACAATACCGGCCCATCCAGACTTTCGCTGTGCCGTCACCATGAACGACGACGAATCGACGTTCGAGATTCCCGATTACATCCTCAGCCGTCTGCAACCGACGCTGTCCTTGAGCCACCCGACACGCGACGATGAATTGGCGATTATGCAATTTCATCTCCCCTTTGCCGACGTGGAGATGCTGAACCTGACGGTTGAATTCCTGCAGGAGTCGCATGCCTTGAAACTCGATTTCTCGACGCGCGACGGCATCAATGTTCTCCGGTATGCCCTGAAACGTATCGCCCAGGATCCCGATCACCCCTTGGGCAAAGACGAGGCGTGGCGTGAATCGTTGGAGAAGTGTTTGGGTGACGATGCCCTCGATCTGCGAGCGCTCGCTGACCGCAAGAGTCAGACGTTGGGCGGCAATGCCGTCCCCATGGGACTGGGCGACTTCTTCTTTTCGCCCGATGACCCATTGCATCCGGATTACGACGACGATGACGACGACGATGGAAGTTAGAAGATGGACGATTGCCAGACGCGAGCGCAGCGGCTCTTAATACTTTGGATTTGACGCGTCCACATTTCTCTAATTCCCCACATGGAGCCGACTGCCATGCCCGCACTCAAGCACGCTCGCCCCGAGGAGATTGGACTCGATTCGGCCCGTCTCGATGATGCTTACAAATTGCTGGAAAAGTGGACGAGAGGTGCGGAGGCTCCAATTCCCGGCGGGGCAATTCTCGTCGGACGCAACGGCAAGATTGTCCCCCCGCGATTCTTCGGGCGGCAGGGGCCGGAATCGAAAGCCGAACCGATTCGCGACGACGGCATGTTTCTGTTGGCATCGATCAGCAAGCCGTTGACGTATTTCGGCGCGATGATGCTGGTTGAGCGCGGGCTGCTGAACCTGTCCGACCCGGTGACGCGTTACATTCCCGATTTCGCAGCGAATCACAAGGAAGAGACGCTCGTCCTGCACCTCTTCACCCATACATCGGGCATGCCCGACATGGTGCCGAACAACGCCGAACTCCGCCGCAAGCACGCTCCGCTGAAGACCTTCATCGACGGAGCAATTGCAGCGCAGCCCTTATTTCCGCCGGGGACTGATTTCAGTTACCAGAGTATGGGAACGCTGGTTGTCGCCGAGATCATTCAGCGGATCACCAAATTGTCCATTCGCGACTATCTCGACCAGGAAATCTTCCAGCCGCTCGGAATGAAATCGACGGCTCTCGGATCGCGTGGACTGGAACGAGAACGGCTGGTGCGTGTCCAGGTGCCCGACTATCAAATTGGTAGCGACTTCGGCTGGAACAGCAAGTACTGGCAGGAATTTGGCGCACCGTGGGGAGGCGTCTTCAGCGCACCGGAAGATTTTGCCCGCGTTTGCCAATTGCTGTTGAACAAGGGGGAACTCGACGGCGTGCGGTTATTGTCTGCCGCATCGATCGAAGCCATGACCAGCAATCGATTCAACGACCAGCCCGAATTGCCGGAAGCCATCCGCAGAGCGCGCCCCTGGGGACTCGGTTGGCGGCTGAACCATGCGGGGACATCGGGCAGTTGGGGTGATTCGCTCGGGCGAAATGTCTTCGGCCACACCGGGGCCACCGGAACAATGTGCTGGATCGATCCCGATCGACAGGGTTTCTGCCAGTTGTTTACGTCCGGCATTCGATCGCGCGCTCCCTGGCGGCTGGTTCATCTCTCGAATGCGGTTGCCGCAGCGTTTGTTTGATCGCGCTGTTGCAGTCGTTCGTTCCCACGGGCCGCTGCCCGAGGGCTTTGAGACGTCCCCCGACAACTGCATTCCGTCGTGCGCCGCCGTTCAACGGCCAACCCATCCTCACTGTATAGACGGCGACTTTTCGATAAGTTGCTTGTGCCAAGTGATTTACGCATATGTGGCTGATTTTGTCGCGCAACATGAACAACGATTTCGCGCGAAATAATCAGAAAACTTTATCTAAACGGCCTTTTCCGACCGATCAATATAACCAACGAGTGGAAAGTTCCTTCCGCACGAGCCAAATCGCCGTGGAGTTTCCGGGTTCATTGATTGCCTGGCGTGAAATCATTAAGGAGAGCTCTTGATGAGCATGTGTCGCAAATGGGTTTTGACGCTGGGATTAATGGCTGTGACGCCCGGCATTACGATGGCAGCCCCGAAATTGCCATTTTTCAATTCGGGGAAGCAGGCCAAGTCGGCTCGTCCGACGCCGGGTGAAAGTAATCAGCGAATTGCTGATGACATCGCCGGGGCGTTACGACAGGCAAAAATCGCCGGTTACGACATTGCCATCGAGCAACGTAACGGCATCGCCACGCTGACCGGCAAGGTGGCCGATAACCGCTTGAAGGCAAAGGCGACCGAGATCGTCGGCCAGGTCCGTGGCGTCAAACGCGTCGATAATCAATTGAAGATCATCGGCGCCTCGGCTGGTCGGCCGGCACTTCCTTCCGGTCGCGAAGCATCGGCCCCACCAATTCGGAGAGTGAATTTCCAGGCTCCGGCACCGGGAAGACTGCCAGCCGAAACCATCTCACAGTCGACGGAGACTCCAGAAAACCCGTTTGGCCAGCAGACTTCGCCACAAGACAACCAGGCGGTTGCTCAGAAGATTGCTGATGCCATGGCGCAAGCCGGCCTGAGCGGCTACGATGTTGAAGTTCGTTTCATGAACGGAACCGCATTGTTGGCGGGAACGGTTCGCGACGCGGCACAGCGGGCAAAGGCCGAGCAAGCGGCTTCGTCGGTCGCTGAAGTCAACAATGTTGCCAATCGTTTGATGGTCCCCGGCCAGCAAATCGCTCCGCAGCGTGGTTATCCCGGCGGCGCCCAGTTTTCTCCTGCCCGATACCAATCGGCTCCGGGACAACAGCCGATGCCCGGTGGTGCTCCGCCACAGCAGGGATACGGTGGTGGTGGCGCTGTTCCCATGCCGCTGAGTTACGGACACCCCGGTGCCGGTGCCCAGCAGGCCGTGTTCAACTCGCCCAACCTTCCAGAACACGCGTGGCCGTCATACGCCTCGTATCCGAATTACTCCCAGGTGGCCTATCCGAAAGACTACAGTGCCAGCGCCTGGCCGTACATCGGACCGTTCTACCCCTATCCGCAAGTCCCACTGGGATGGCGGCAGGTGCAACTGGAATGGGATGACGGATCGTGGAACTTAAACTTCCGCCCGCGGACCGACAAATGGTGGTGGTTCCTGAATCCGAAGAACTGGTAAACCAGATTCTGCTGCCGCTCACGACTTGAGTGTGCTTCAATTACGACATGATATTGTCCCCGGGGTGAAACTGTTCGCCCCGGGGACAACTTCTATTGCAGTCCGAATTATCCGTAAATCCGGCATAATCGGAATATTCTCACAAGTCCGCACGGCTATTCGTTCGATATACAGAACATTGGCAGTCCTACGGCAACTCTGCACAAGGACTCGCTGCATTCTCAATGAACGAGATCATCCGATCTCAATGAACGAGATCATCCGAAAGGGACACGGGATGGCCAGGCTGAAGACATTTACCAAACGGATGGTATTGCTGCTCGGTATCTCATTGGTGACGATGACGAACAGCGGGTGCTGGTTCTGGAACCTGCATCTGCTCGACGGGTTCACCACGGTTGCCCTGAACTACTCACAGTTCTGGTCGACAACCCCACTGATCCCAGTGAGCCCCTACTACAGCGAATTGATTGAAGATACGTATCACGAAGAGGAACGGTACGGGAAGGTGCCGATTCTCGATCCAGTGGAAGGCGAGCACGCTCCGCTGTTCTGCCTCGATCCGCCGACTCCGGACGAAGTCATTCGCGCACTTCCCGACAGTGCAGCCGGCGGAATGTCGTTCATCGCCGAGACGCAACGCAACAACGTCCGCATGGTAATCGAACTGATTGTGGACCGGGTGGACGAGTGCCGATTTTATCCGTTGGCCGGACCAGCGCGGCTGCATCACTGTCACTACAAGTGTACGGTCTACTACACCAAAGTGATCCGATCCGAGTGGCCAGTGCCGTTTGAACACAGCGACGAGACGCAGGATGTGGTCTACGTCGATCACGACCATCTCGTCCGATGTGCCGGCCCTGCATCGCCGCAGTAGGCTGACAACCGACAGCTGCCGTCACGCTCACTACGAAGTACAAATCAGCCCGCAGCGCAAGCAATGGCCCAAGCCACATTTGTGGGTAAAGGCGTCCGGCTTGCACTGCGGGCTGTTTCTACTATGCATGGCAAGCCGACTTGCCGCGATTGCCTGCCGATGAGTACCATACAGCACTCGCGGGCTGGTATTGTTGGACGGCTATCCATCGGGGCAAGCCACCGCATCGCGATGGTTCGTTGGCCTTGTGATGTGCCTCGTCTCTGAGAATTCGCTGAATGGGGTCGGTCTGATGTATTCTCTCACCGCCAACCATCCATCGCGGCCCTTCTGTCTTTCGGCACGATGTCGATTTGGGCGATGGACAATTGGCTTGCTCGTTCTTGCCTTGGTCATTCAGCAGTCGGCGCGGGCCGACGAAGCGCTCGATGAATACAATCTGGCCACCGGCCAATACAAGTTGAAGCGATGGGATCAGGCGGCTGAGAGATTTCAGACGTTCATCAAGAACCACTCCGGCAGCATCAAGATTCCGCTGGCCCGACTGTACCTCGGTCTCGCGCTCGTACACCAGAAGAAATATGGCGATTCGCGGACCGTGCTGCGCGGGTTCGTCAAAGACTACCCCCAGAGCAAGCACCGGCCGGACGCCATGTACCGCATTGGCGAATGTAGTTATTTCCTGGGAGATTTGAAGGCGGCCGCACAGGAATTCTCGGACTTTCTGAAGACGTATCCAAAAAACGAACTCGCCGAATGGGCCACCCCGTATCTCGCCGATGCCCAACGCCGCTCGAAGCAACCGCGGGAAGCCGCAGAAACGTATCTGCAGGCGCTTAAGAAATTCCCCAACAGTCGCTTTTCGGAAGAATCAACCTTCGGACTGGCACGCTGTTACGAAGCGCTCAAGCAGCCCGACGATGCCATTGCGATGTTTGGCAAGGTTGCAGCAATGAAGAACGGCACGCGCGCAGCCGAGGCCCAGATGGCGGTGGCATCGGTTCAGTTTGATGCCGGCCGCTTCAAAGATGCAGCGGGAAGTTACGAACAGTTCATCGCGCGATATTCCGCGAGCGACTTAATTCCACAGGCCGAAATCAACGCTGGCTATGCTCACTACCAGGCAGGAGATTTTCAGCGTGCCGTTTCACATTTTGACCGGGCAGCAAAAGACAAAGGGCAGCAGGCAACCGCCGGTTACTGGAAGGGAGTCAGCCGCAAAGCCCTACGACAATATGCCGAAGCTTCGCGGGACCTGGAAGCGGCATTCAAGGCGGACGAGAACGGTCCGTTGGCACAGAATGCACTATTTCAATGGGCCGACACGGAGTTCCACCGCGAACAATACAGCACGGCTCGCTCGCGGTTTCTCGAAGTCGTACAGCGCTGGCCAAAGGGCGATCTGGCTGACGACAGCCTGCATCTGGCGGCCGAGGCCGCTTTGAATGAAGTCAAACTGGACGACGGAGATCGTTTGGTTTCCCGGTTCCGGAAAGAGTATTCCAACAGTGCATTGCGGATGTACAACCGAATCCTCGGGGGGCGGCTGGCGTCGGCACGGGGTGGTGAGATGAACCTGAAGATTGCTGCCGACCACTTTCGTGGAGTCGTCGAAGGCAGCAAGATACCGCGAACGCGTTCGCTGGCACGGTTTCATCTCGCCCGGACGTTGCAACAATTGGACGACGACGACGGCGTGCTTGAAGTCGCAGCTCCAATGCTTGACGACATCGCGAAAGAAGGCGCATCGTTGGAATTCATCGATGTGCTCATCATCGCCTCCAGCAGCCAACTCACACTGAAAAAGTACGGCGATGCCGTCACATCAACGTCACGCTACCTCAAGTCCCGCCCCAAAGGCTCGCAAGCGAACCAGGCGTTAGCCACACGCGCCATCGCAGCGGCCTATCTGGACGACAAAGATGATTCCCAAACTGACCTGACGCGGCTGACGAAAGCAACAACGGCGAGTAAGCTCGCCCAACAAACCACTTACAAAATCGCCGAGATCGCCTACGACCTGAAGGATTGGGAATGGTCGGCCGATCTGTATGGGCGGCTTGTCGCCCGCGGACCAAAGTCGTCGAATCATGCGCACGCGCTGTCGGGGCTCGGCTGGTGTCGTTTTGAGCAAAAGAACTTCCTCGATGCCGCTGACCATTTTGGGCGGCTGGTGGAGCAACATCCCGGCGAAACGGTTCTGGCGCCAGAGGCGGCATTCAAACGTGCCGAATCGCTGGAGAACGCAGACCGATTGCCAGAAGCGGCCAAGGCGTATGGCGAATCGTTCAATACATTCGCACCGACCGAACCGCCACCAACCGGTGCCGAACAAAAGCCACCATTACAATACGCCTTCCTCTCGGGTTTGAATCAGGCCCGCGTATTACGGTCGCTGAAAAAGGTCAAAGAAGCTGACGCTGCTTACGAGCAGCTACTGAAACGGTTCCCCGATCCCACTGCATTGGATAAGCGACTCGACGAGTGGGCGCTGCTCAATTACGACGCAGGAAACTACAAACGCTCGGACGAACTTTTCGCTCGCCTTGTGAAGGAGTCGCCCAACAGCGATTTGGCCGACAACGCGCGGCTTAGTCTCGCCGAAAGTGAACTCCTGGCTGGCCGCGTCGGCGATGCCCGCAAGTCGTTCGATCACCTGCAGCAAGACGTTAAGTCCGACAAACAAGTGCAGGAAGTGTCGCTGCATCACCTCATCGGCATCGCGGTCGAAGAGGAAAGATGGAAGGATGTGAGTATGCGCACCGCCGATTTCATCAAGCGGTTTCCTGAGAGCAAACAGGCGCCGCACGCACAGTTTCAATCGGCCAACGCGTTGCTCAATCAGAAGCAACACAAGGCTGCGCAACAGACGTTGCTAAAATTGAAAGTGGATTTCGAGAAAGCGTCGCCGGATGACCCATCGTGGGTTCCCCAAGTCTGGATCATGCTCGCGGAGACTCACTTCCGTGCCAAGAAATACGACGAGGTCACAGCAGTCGTTTCGGAGTTACGCGACCGCGATCCAAAGTGCCCCGTGCTTTACCAGGCGGATGAGATTCTTGGCCGGAGTTACAAGAACCTCGCCAAGTTCGATGAGGCACGAACGGCATTTCGACGCGTTGTTGCCGACCCCAACGGCCGCCGCACCGAAACGGCGGCCAAGGCTCAGTTGATTCTCGCCGAGACGTTTCTGCTTCAAAAAGACTACAAAAACGCTCAAGCCGAATACTTCAAGGTGTACCACCTCTACAAATTCCCCACTTGGCAATCGGCGGCGTTGTATCAGGCCGCCCTTTGCGACGAGGCGCTGAAACGATGGACCGATGCGGCCAAACTCTACGAGGAATTGCTGGAGAAGTTTCCACGCAGCCGGTACGCCGCACAGGCAAAACAGCGGCTTCCGCTTGCCCGAAAAAACGCAGGCAGTTAAAGTGCGGATTACTGCGGGCCGCAGCGGGAATGGCAACTGCTAACACAACGGGAACCGTTGATTCCAAATGCAGTCGGCTGAATGACAAAGGATGTCCCGGAGGTCCATCGTGACCGACGCAGTATTCAAAAGGATGATTGGTATGAAGTTGTTCTCGTTGCTCAAACGGTGCGCCGTTATTCGTTCCTCCGCCCGCGGCACGGCGCGGTCCACTATGGCAATCGCGTTTGTACTTTGCATTCTTGCGCACGCGCAGTTGTTGTCCGCGCAGCAGCCAGGGGACACAAACGAAGCCGGCCCCGTACCGGTGACGGTGCAAGGCGGCCAGTCCGGCGCAATCAAAGGGGCTGCTGAGAGCGAAAGTGCCAGTTCCTGGAAGCAGTCGATGGAAGCCGTCGTCTCGCTACGAGACTACATCATGTGGGCATTCGTTGGGGCGTTTCTCACGGCCTCAATCATCGCAGTCTGGTTTGCAATCGAACGGCTGGTCGTTCTCCGCAAAGGCCGGGTGATTCCGCGGCCGTTCGTCGAGCGGTTCATCCAGCATTTGGACCAGCGAAAACTCGAAGGCAAGCAGGCGCTGAAACTCTGTGAAGAAAACGGTAGCCCCATTGCCGTTGTTTTTGCCCACGGCGTTCGCAAATGGGGAAAGCCCAGCGTCGAAGTCGAACAGGCCATTATCGATGGGGGAGAGCGTCAGGTCAGCCAACTGCGAAAGCACTTGCGGGTTCTCAACGGCGTCGCCACGGTTTCACCATTGATCGGCCTGCTGGGTACCGTCATCGGCATGATCATTTCCTTCAATGACATCGCGAAATCAAATGCCATGGGAAACCCGCAGCAATTGGCCAACGGAATTGCGATGGCGTTATTCACCACCGCCATCGGCCTGACAATCGCCATCCCCACGCTCATCACCTACACGTACCTCGCCGGACGTATCGACTCGCTGGTGGTGGAAATGGATCTGTTGTCGCAAGACGTCGTGAATCTTATCTCGGCGGAAGGGCTCGCGAATCAGCCGGCCGCATCCGCTCAGCCGCGCAGCAGGCGGTCGCAGAAACCTCAGGCCGCAGCATCGAAGTAGCCGCTGGAGTGTCTTCGTTAGAATCCGCCGCCGCCTCGACGTGTTCCGCCGGACGGCCGTTTCTTGGCAGGCTGTGGCGTTCCCCCGCCTGATACCGTCCCAGTAGGTGGCCCACCCGCAAGTTGTTCGCGGCGCGACGCATAACGAATTGGGAACGACGGCATGACGTCGTAGGGCGGATCGGTATCTTTCTTCGCCGGAATGTTCCACAGCCAGCCGTTTCGCCCGTCAAACATTCTGGTCATCACAAAGTTGTCCTGACCGGAATTCACCAGCAGCGTTTTCGCGAACGGCTTTTCAGTCACATGTTGTGTGAAACCGAGCCATTGATAATCCGGACCGAAATGGCTCAATGGACCGCTGCGTCGCTCGCGCTCCGCATAGAAGAACCCCCAATAATCCTTGGGGAGTGGAGCCGTATTCAGTGCAGTCAACAGAAACGCCATTGTCACATAGCCGGTCAGCACTCCACCGCCCCAACTACCAATTTGATGCAACAGCGGATGCACCTGGATGTAAGTGATAATCAACTGGTCGGTTGCCAATCGAAACAGCGTGACGAACACGACAAACAAACCGATCAACGCAATCATGTCCCAGCGACCGTCTGAACTTTGAGAAATGTTCGAGGCCAGAAAACCTGCCAATGGTTCAAAAAAGTTCATCGCCAACAGGCCGGAAATAATCACATTGATTAGGGACATGCAGGCTGCGTAGGCTCCCTCTCCGGAAAGACACCACGCGATAACCGCAATGATCGCCAACAGCAAAATGTCAATCATTCTCGTCTCTCACTCTGCCAACGCTGCACGATGTATTTGAAATCCTGATGCGATCAGCAACAGGACAAAAACTCTATTTGACCACGCGTTGTAATTCTTCAATCGACGTCATCCCGCGAATGACGAGCCGCAGTCCCTCTTCTTTCATGCTGAGCATGCCGTTGCGGCGGGCCATTTTCTTAATTTGTGTCGCCGCTCCCTTGTCGCGAATCAATTCGCGAATTTCATCGTTGATGACCAGCAGTTCGTATACGCCCATTCGCCCCCGAAAACCAACACCTTCACAAGTGGGACACGGTGACTCCGATTTCTTCGGCGGGCGATAGAATTTTTCCACCTTGCCCGGCGGCAGGTGCAGCTGTTTTAGCAGCTCTTCCGACGGGCGATAGGCCGTGCGACAGTCGGGACACAGATGGCGCACCAGACGTTGGCCCATGATTGCCGAAATCGAGTTGGAAATCATGAACGGCTCAATTCCCAATTCCAACAGACGGTAAAGTGCTGTAATTGTATCGTTGGCGTGAATCGTTGAAAACACCATGTGTCCGGTGTTGGCCGCCTGACAGGCAATTTCGCCGGTCTCTGCATCACGGATTTCGCCGATCATCACCACATCCGGGTCTTGGCGTAGAATACTCCGCAAAGACTTGGCAAACGATTGCCCGGCTTTGGTGTTGATTTCAATCTGGTTCACGCCATCCATCTTGTACTCGACCGGATCTTCAATCGTAATGATGTTCTGCTGCATCGAATCCAAATCGCTCAGCGACGCATACAGTGTGGTCGATTTACCGGCACCGGTCGGGCCGCAGCTAAGAAACAGTCCGTGTGGCAAATGGACAACGTCGCGCAGAGACGCCAGCAGTTGCTTGCGAAGGCCAAGTTGGTCCAAATTGCTGACCGAATTCGACTGATCGAGAATACGCAGGCTCATCTTTTCGCCGTGACGCGTGCCTTGGGTCGCAGCGCGGAAGTCGATTGGCCGCCCATCGGCGATCGCCCGAAAGCTGCCGTCCTGCGGACGCCGACGTTCGGTGATGTCCATCGCGGCCAGCACTTTGAAAATGTTCACCAATGCGATCCCAACCGCCCTGTCGAACGGTTCGGTCGGGTGCATCACACCGTCAATTCGCAGACGAATCGACAATTCATCCTCGTTTGGCTCGAGGTGAATGTCGGTGCCGCGCCGCTGAATGGCGTCGTAAACCAATTCCTTGGCCGCGAGGAATCCTGGGGACTTTTCAACTTGCGCCGACCGATCCGGTTCGTTTCCGCGCCCAGTACCCGATTTGCCAATGAATTTGATCGATGGACCGATTCCCGCTTCCTGCACTTCCTTGGAAACGGTTCCCATCCCCAATTTTGCCAGCACTCGCAGTCCCACTTTTCGCAAATGCGCCGGCGTCATCACCTTGGATGAATCCGGGACACGGGCATTGCGTTCGACAATATAGAAGCCTAACGGGGCTCCATACGCCGCTAACAACACAACACTGCCCATCAGAAACATTGGCAGACAAAACACGGCGAGAAACCCCACCGTTCCGCAGGCAAGCACGGCCGTGTTCCAGAACTGGCTACGAACCTGCAGCGCGCGGCTGTCTTCGTCCACCCATTGCGAACTCCACATCCAAAGCACGAACAGCAGCACAACCGGCACGAATCGCAGCAGACTCAGGTACCACCCAGCGATCTCTGGAGCGTTGCCACGAAAAAACGATCCACTGGGATCACGGGGAAAAGGTTCTCCCGAATCGGCGTCCGCATCGGCGGTTTGCGTAACCGCCGGCTGTTCACCTTCCTCACCCTCCCCGTCATCCGACTCATCTTGAGCGGAGACAGACTGAGCGGCGATCATGACCACGCAGACAACTGCGATGATCCGCAGAATGTCGCGAAAAAGGATTCGCATTGTCGATGGCTTCGTCAGGCAGGAATTCAAAGGATGGAACGACTCCGAAAAAAAATACTACTACGAGATTGTATAGTGATTCGCCCTCAATGTCACACCCGGAAGCGGATGTTCCTGCGCGTTCGCATGACCGTAACAGCAATTTAAGCGACGGTAGGTTACCGCCCCGCTTGCTGGGCATTGCCAGTTACGGCACATACGGCACAAATTCCATTCCAAAAGTATCCGCCACCGCCTGGTTCGTCACCCGACCCGCGGCCATGTTGACGGCTTTCGCCAAGCCGGGGTCTGCCGTGCATGCCGCTTCCAATCCCTGCTGCGCAATGCGGAGCGCATACGGAAAGGTGACGTTACACAGCGCGTATGTACTCGTGCGGCCGACGGCTCCCGGCATGTTCGTCACGCAATAATGCACCACGTCGTCAACAATGTACGTTGGCTCAGAGTGCGTTGTGGGGCGTGAGGTCTCCGTCGCGCCGCCTTGATCAATCGCTACGTCGATAATGACCGAACCTGGCTTCATGAACTTCAAATCGTCGGCACTCACCAATCGTGGAGCACGGGCACCGGGAATCAAAACGGCTCCAATTACCAGATCGGCCAACCGCAACTGCTCGCGAACATTGTGACGGTCGCTGAATATTGTATTCACATTCGCCGGCATGATGTCTTCCAGATACCGCAGCCGATCGACGTTGATGTCGAGGATGGAGACATTCGCCTGAAAACCGGCAGCAATTTGCGCGGCGTTCTTGCCAACCACTCCGCCACCCAAGATAACTATGTGGGCCGGTGCAACACCCGGCACACCTCCCAGCAGAATCCCGCGTCCGTCCTGCGGTCGTTCCAGATATTTCGCACCTTCCTGAATGCTCATGCGGCCAGCGACTTCGCTCATCGGCGTCAAACACGGAAGCCTTCCCTGCGGCCCTTCCAAAGTCTCATACGCCACTGCCGTTGCGCCCGTCTCCAATACGCCCCGCGTCAATTCCTCATCGGCGGCAAAATGAAAATAGGTAAAGACCAACTGCCCCGAACGCATCAGTGGAAACTCGGCCCGCTGCGGCTCCTTCACCTTGATGATCAGTTCCGATTCTTCCCAAATTTGTTCGGCCGTCTCGACGATTTCCGCACCGTTTTCGACGTACATTTCATCGGGAATGCCGCTCCCCTGGCCCGCATTTTTCTCGACCAGCACGCGGTGACCGGCTTTGGTCAATTCTTCGGCACCGACCGGAATCAACGCCACTCGGTATTCATCCTGCTTGATTTCCCGCGGCACGCCGACGATCATTGATTCGTTCTCCATCACAAGTGACTGTCCAGACCGCCTCATTTCAGCAGAGGGGGTCCAAACATGCAATGATAATCCGTAAGGAATACCAACCCAACAACTTGCGTCTGTTTTCGTTCGTCCATTGCGTCGCCAATCCCCGAAAGTGTAGCCAATTTGTAGCCAATGTCAGGCGGTGGTGGTTTCCTGAATTGAAATCGGGAGACAATAATCTCCAGACGTCGCCTGCATTGTGGGTCGGCCTCTGTGTTTGCGGATGAAGAAACACACCTTTCGCCCGGAACTCCCGTGCGGCTACAATCAGCGACAGGAGGCACTGCGATGGCTGATGAGGAACGGGGCGGCGTGAGACGGTGGGCAGTGAGAATCGGCAGCGTTCTCGTTGCGCTGCTGTTGTTGTACGTGCTGAGTATTGCGCCGGTGTACGTTCTGCTTGTTGACAGAAACTCCTTCACGGGAGAACGGGCCGAGTGGTTTATGTCGTTTTATAAGCCGTTGTTTTCCCTTGCTCGCCAAAGTCCGTGGTTTAGACAACTGTTGGTGTGGTACTTGAGTTTGTGGCAATGATGTGCAGCACCCTGAACTCCCATGCCAACGGCGCAAATTCGTGTTTCAAACGCGGACACTACCCGATCAGCAAGGGTCAGATTTCAAATGACCACACCCGTCTCAGGCGATGGCTGTCGAAAACAGATTGCCGAGCCGGTCGGCCGCCTCTCGCTGCATGCCTGGCATGACGTGCGAGTAGGTGTCGAGTGTCATCCCGATTGTGGCGTGTCCCATTCGTTCCTGAACGACTTTCGGATGCTCACCCTGCAACAGCATCAGCGTCGCGTGAGTGTGCCGCAGGTCGTGAAACCGCCGCATTGGAACGCCAGCCCGCTTGAGCAGTGGCTTGTACGACCGTCGCACGAGGTTGTTCTTGTCAATCGCGTTGCCAGCCGTGTTGCAGAAAATCCATTCGGCACCAGCGTGACCTTCGGCGAGCATTCGCTTGCGATGATCCTGCAACGCATCCATCGCCATTTGTGGCATTTCCACAAGCCGCCTGCCCTTTGCTGACTTCGGCGACGTGACAATCACCCTCCCGTGTTTGACTCGCAGAGTGCGGCGCACCATGACGGTTCCGGCATCCATGTCGATGTCTTCCCACTTCAACCCGAGCAGTTCGCCCTGCCGAAATCCGCCCATGATCGCAAGCACATAGAGTGCCTCGAACCGTTCGCCACGGGCTTCAATTAGCAGTTTTTGCGATTCGGCTGCCGTGAATGGCTGGATCTCCCGCTTCGGTGCCTTGGGCGGATCGACGGCATCACAGACGTTTCGCGGCACGAGTTGCCAGCGGACAGCCTGATTGAGCGCCCGGTGCAGGACCGCATGGCACACAAGCCGAACGTGTCCCGACGCCCCGCCTTGCTCCATCACTGAGTACATGCCCTGAACTTTGGCTGGCGACAGCTTCCCGAGCTTCACGCCGCCGATGTGTCGGCTGATATGAACCCGAATCGCCACTTCGTAATTGTCGTAGGTCAATTCCTTGACCGACGGACGCACCGAATCTTCCAGCCACCGGGTAAGAAAATCCCCAACGGTCAGCTTCTGGTCGTCACACAATGTGCCGTCCAGCTTTTGCGACTGCAACTTGGTCAACTTCTCTTGTACTTCGCCGCGTGTCTTTCCGTAGACGGTTCGCCGCTTCCGCTTACCGTTGGCATCGTGTCCGATGGTGATCGTCGCCGCCCAGCGATTGTCGCCCCGCTGAAAGATGCTGCCTTCGCCGTTGCCGCGTCGCTTGGTTGGTCGTTTCTTCGTGCTGTCGCTCATTGGTTTGCCTTTCGTTGGATTTGTGGATTCAAGCATCTTTGATGGCACCAGCGTCAAGGGCATTCTCAGCCGCTCCACACGCCATTGCCAAGCACTTTGTGACTTCCGGTGTAAACCCTGCCGCCTCGAATTCGGCTGCATAATCTTCGTGCGGTTCGGTCGGCGCGAATTGTTCAACGACTTCGTTCGCGTCAAGAGGTGTTCCCGGTACACCGCCTGCATATTCAACCGCGTAGTCTCGCAAGCGATCTCGCACCCACTCAGAGCTACGCCCCATTAAGTCAGCCACGCCCTGCATCGAACGCCCGATGCTCGCTTCGTAAACCAACCGACACCACTCTGACCGCTGTCGCCTCGTGAGTGTTTCCTGTTGGATTGGGAGTTTGCTGTCTGCAACTTTTCGCATCGTTCACCTCAGTGTGTGAGAAGAAATAGCCGGGAGCCGAAGCCCCGCCGCCCTGACGTCAATTTGCTGCCGAGACGATCCGCAGCGAAATCAATTTCCCGATGCGCGCAAACTGATCGCGCAGCATCCAATGCAACTGCGAATGGGAGCGTCGAACCGCACGCAGGAATCGGTGCGGCTGTCGGTGACATTGGCGAGATGCGCGAGTAGAATCACGTGTAGCCATGACTTGCCCTTTCATATCAAGGGTGATTTGTGGTTAGCTGGCGTCGGGTGTTGTCGCACCCGGCGTCGGCGTTTTTATGCTGACGTCCGGGTTTCTGAATGTCAAGCAGATTTCTCAGACTCTTGCGAGTCGCCCCTCTGTAATGATCTGGATAACTGAATGAGATTCAAAAAAGGCGACTTGATCACCACGAAGAGCACGTCGGCTCAAGAACCGCTTGCCCGAGTTGAAAAGGTCACAAGAAAAGGTGTCGTCCACTGCGTCAATCTTGTAGCGTGTGCAACGATGAAGGAAGGTGACACATTCCAATTCACTCCCGATGAAAACACGCGATACTTGTTGCACACGAAAAAGTGACTTGTTGGTAAGTTGCAAAGAACACCGAACCCGCTGGCGATGTCGGCGGGTTTTTCGTTTCGTGTTTGTCGCGCGTCTGTCGCCCCGTTTCTCACAGGTCATATCCATCGTGTCAGAACATCAACGTCCCGTGTGGGCGACGTGGTGGAGAAATCGCTTGCTTTTCTGAGTCGTCGGCATCACTGCGCGGTCTTTTATTGGCCCGTCGCTAGTTTTGTTATTTGCACTGTCGATTCTGTGAACTATGTTTTCAGAATTGGGCTGAAACCGCGTGTTTGCCGATTCAGAGAAAGAACTTCAAATTAAGGTTGGATTCAAATGAATGCGCGAAATCGAAACAAGATGAAACGAAACGGGTTCACTTTGATCGAACTGGTCGTGGTTGTGCTGATTCTCGGAATCATCGCCGCAGTCGCCGCACCGAAAATGTTCGATACGGCTGGTGACGCCCGTACAAACAGCACGCGACATTCGTTGGTCGTCGTCCGTGACTCCATCGAACTCTACCGTGCCCAAAATGGCGGTTATCCGCCCGCCGCAACGTTTACAACGGCGCTCGAACCGCATTTGCGCGGTTCGTTTCCGACGTGTCAGATCGGCAACACCAATGCCAACATCTTCACATCGGCGGCCAATCCGATCGTCGTGGGCGGTGCCGGCGAAGGTTGGGCGTACAATCAAACCACAGGCGAATTCGTCATCAATCACGCCGACGGAATTGCCTTCTAGTTGAACTTTGGGAACCATTTGGTATGTTTCCTTTCAGCGGTAATCGAGTTGGTGAAGACCAAGCCTACCCAGACAGCAGCGGAAGCAGGCTGCGTAACGGAATCTGATTGTCAAAGAACACCAAACCCGCTGGCGTTGCTGGCGGGTTTTTTCGTTGCGCGTTTGTCGCCCGCTACAGCTCCTATTAAGCGAAGTCGCTCGGCGTTCCGCGTTACCGATGCTGCCTGAGGGACTGAGGCGATACGATCGGAAAAAGCAGCATGACCGGCCCGCTTTTTTGTTATCGAGAATGTAGCGCTTCGTCAGCCGAGTCGACGGGGGGCTATGATTGCCATGACATCGTGGTTGCGAGGCCACATCGCGTTTTAGTGACGAGGAGTTTCCGTGTCCGCGTGCGTTCCCCACATCCTGCTCGCCGAAGACAATCGCGATCTGGCGATGGTGTTGGGCTTCAATCTCAAGCGTGGGGGCTTTCAGGTCACAACGGTCTATTCGGGCCGACAGGCATGGGAAGCGGCACAGAACCAGCAATTCGACCTGGTGCTGACCGACTACCAGATGCCCGAGATGGACGGCACCGAACTGTGCCGCGCCCTGCGGAGTGACGTGCGCTACGCCGAGACACCGCTGGTCCTGATGTCGGCGCTTTGCAGCGAACTCGACGTGCCTGGATTACCGTTGGGACACAATTCTGTTCGCAAAACTCGTAGAAACGCGTACACCAAAATAAATGACCGAATTAGCGGACACCCTACCTGCACGCGATTCTCATGCGTTTTCGCGAAATCGGCCTCGATCGGATGATTCCGACTGGGGCGGCCTTCAGCCTGCACGTTTTAATCAACGTTTGACGCGACGCCTTTTCTACAGCGGTCGGGCGATGCAACTGCGGAAATTTTGGAACCACATGAACGGACATCGGTGTGTCGGTCGAACGGAAGTTGAAAGGCGATGTCAGGCAGAGGCATCAGGGTTGACCAAGCGGTTATACGTCGCGCGTGCGAAATTGGGAGTGGGCAACCCAATTCGCGAAAATCTGGCGTCTAATTACTCGGTACACACCGACACGCAGCCAACTCAGGTGATCGGCCCAAGCTACGCCCGAATCTGGTACGATGCTTTCAAAACGCCCCTCGCTTCTGCAGAGAACCGCGGTTGCCGTCCGCCCCGCGGGCTGCGCCAGGTCCGGCACTAAAGACGCGGCTGTGGTGCAAAATGGGTGACCGAACAAGCTGTCACGTCGACAGTCCCGCGGGGTCCGGTAGACGAGCCCTGTTGAGATTTTATCGGACTCTTGACTCGCACGAATTTCGCCACTAGGCTGGATTTGATGTCATCTTCCGCCTCAATCCCGACATTGCGAGTCCTGGCCATTATTCGCCAGGGTTTCACGTGACTGCGCGCCTAATTGCAGTCGGGTTGCTGCACGCCACTTTCTGTCGCGACGCTATACGCGCAGACCAATCTCAACGTTGAGCTGCCTGGGTATGTCAGCGGCCCTCTTCGGAGGGGTGATGACGATTCCGTATGGTATTCGCGCTCAGTCTACGATCGCAGTTGTATTGGTGCG